>Ga0209810_1000180_pt1 | contig 182572 bp, 192 predicted proteins | sample Coa_R1_7_FD_187159 | JGI IMG/M metagenome (GOLD analysis project Ga0209810, IMG submission 187159) | Surface soil microbial communities from Centralia Pennsylvania, which are recovering from an underground coalmine fire - Coalmine... | ecosystem: Environmental > Terrestrial > Soil >... | reverse complement strand
AGACCGAGATGAAGGAGAAGAAGCACCGCGTCGAGGACGCGCTACAGGCGGCCCGCGCCGCCCTCGAGGAGGGCCAGGTGCCGGGCGGCGGCGTCGCGCTGATCAACGCGGCGGACGCGGTCAAGGACGAGGTGCTCGGCAAGCTCGACGGTGACGAGCGGACGGGTGCCCAGATCATCATCCGCGCGCTCGAGGAGCCCCTCCGCCAGCTCGCCTACAATGCGGGCCTCGAGGGCTCCGTCGTCGTCCAGCAGGTGCGTGGCGCCGAGAAGGGCCACGGCCTGAACGTCGAGACCGGCGAGGTCGAGGACCTGCTCAAGAGCGGGATCGGCGACCCGACGATGGTCACCCGGTCGGCGCTGCAGAACGCCGCCTCGATCGCGAAGAACATCCTCACCACCGAGGCGGTCGTCGCCGAGGCCCCGGAGAAGCAGCCCGTGGGTGCCGGCGCCGGCATGCCCGACATGGGCGGGATGATGTAACGAGCCCCCGGGCTCGGGTCTGAAACGCGAAACGGCGCCTCACGGGCGCCGTTTCGCGTAGGGGGAGGTGGTTCGCCGCCTGTATCGGCAGCTCCTCGCCCGGGCTTTACCCCATTCGAGGGGAGCGCGTATTGCCCGTGACGGGTGACGTCCCCGGCAGATCAGAACCCGTAGCGCTCCTCCCGCCACGGGTCGGCGTCGCTGTGGTAGCCGTATCGCTCCCAGAACCCGGGCCGGTCGGCCGCCGCGAGCTCGAGCCCGTTCAGCCACTTCGCGCTCTTCCAGAAGTAGCGGGACGGGACGACGAGGCGCACCGGCCCCCCGTGCTCGGCGGTCAGCGGCTCGCCGTCGGCCTCGTAGGCGACGAGCGCGTTCTCCTCCTCGAGGGCCTCGAGAGGCATGTTCTCGGTGTAGCCCGCCTCGGCGTGCGCGATCACGAAGCGCGCCGACGGCTTGGGCCGGCAGAGCCTCGCCAGCTCGCGCCAGTGGACGCCCCGGAAGCCTGCGTCGAAGCGGCTCCAGCGCGTCACGCAGTGGATGTCGGTCGTGACCTCGGTGGCCGGCAGCTCCCGGAGCCGGTCGTAGTCGAGCGTCACCTCCTGCTCGACCTCGCCGAAGATGTGCAGCCTCCAGTTCGCGGGGTCGACGTGCGCCACCTCGCCGGCGTGGAGGACGGGCCACTTCTCGGTCAGGTACTGGCCCGGGGGCAGGCGCGCGGGGTCGTAGCCGGCGGCGCGCACCTTCGCCTCTGCCTTCGCGCGGAAGAGCGGCATCGCCGGGCACACTAGACGGCATGGACGTGGCTGTGAGAGCGCGCGAGTTCGTCCGCGTCGCGGGGCCGGATGCGGCGGACTACCTCCAGCGGATGGTCTCGAACGACGTCGAGGCGCTCGTGCCGGGCGAGGCGTGTCCCGCGCTCCTCCTCACCGCCAAGGCGCGTGTGATCGCGCCCCTCGTCGTCCTCCGGCGGGCCGACGACGACTTCCTGCTGCTGACCGATCCCGGGCTCGGCGAGGTCGTGCGCGCGCACCTGACCCGGATGCGCCTGCGCGCCAGGTGCGAGATCGAGTCCGAGGAGCACGACGCGGTGGTCGTCTTCGGCGGGTCGCGGGGCTTTGCGAGCGACTGGCCGGGAGCGCGCGAGGCGCTCGACTCCGGGCTCGAGCCGACGCTCTCGGAGGACGAGCTCGAGCTGCGGCGCATCGAGAGCGGCGTGCCGCGCTGGGAGCACGAGATCGACGAGCGGATCCTTCCCGCCGAGGCCGGCCTCGACGCGACGCATGTCTCGTTCTCGAAGGGCTGCTATCCGGGCCAGGAGCCGGTGGCTCGCCTCCACTTCCGCGGCCATCCGAACCGCGGCTTGCGCGTGCTCGAGCTCGGCGAGCTGCCGGAGCGCGACACGTCCCTTCTCCACGAGGGGCGGGAGGTCGGCCGTGTCACGAGCGCCGCCCGCCGCGAGGACGGAGGCGTCGTGGCGCTCGCCTACGTGCGGACGGAGGTGCCCGATGACGCGCCGCTCGCGCTCGCGGCTCGAACCGGCTGACTGGTACTCGATACGCCCGGTCCGGAGCCTGAAGCCGGCGACGTATACGTGTCCCCTCTGCGGCTACCGGCTGCACGCGATGAGCGACCACGTCCTCGTCGCGCCGGAGGGGGACACGAGCCGGCGTCGGCACGCGCATCTCGAGTGCGTCGCGGCCGCGAACCTGCCAGGCCGCCCCGGGCGCCCGGGGCTCCTCGCGCGGCTGCTGGGCCGGAGCTAGGCCGGCGCTACACTGACCGTCCCGAGCGCCCGTAGCTCAGGGGATAGAGCGCTGCCCTGCGGAGGCAGAGGTCGCATGTTCGAATCATGCCGGGCGCACTTTTTCGTGCTCTTGACCTGAAGGAGGGGGCTCGTGGGGGAACCATGGGTCCCCCACGTCGTCTCTGCCCTGCGGAGGCAGAGGTCGCATGTTCGAATCATGCCGGGCGCACGTTTTCGTGCGTCCCGGTGCTCACGTCGCGGCGGCGGCAGAGTCCCCGGCTGCCGGCGCCGGCTTCGCCCGAGCCTCCCGCACGACGATCAGGACGCTCACGACCAGCACCCAGCCCAGCGTCGCGAGGAAGCCGATGAACCCGACCGGCGTCAGCGCGACCACGCCGATCAGCAGGGCGACCCAGCCGAGCCAGCCGGGCAACACGCCGTGGCGCAGGGTGACGAGCCCGTTGGCGATCATGAACACGGAGGCGCCTGCGATCAGCGGAACGAACACGTCGTTGCTCAGCACGTTGAGGGCCTGGGCCGCTCCTGGAGAGAGCGCGCTCGGGCCATCCGAGAGTGCGATCTGCACCGACGTCAGGATCCCGCCACCGACGGCCATGACGATCGCGCCTCCGAAGGAGAGGGCGGCAAGCGCGCCGGTCTCCGGCCGGGCGCGCCGCAGGTAGTCGCGGAAGGCCGCTGCGAAGAAGAGGAAGAACACGAGCCCGTAGACCCCGACGAATCCTGCTCCCTGCTGCGCTCCGCGGTGCGCCGTGTAGAAGCCGATCACCTTCTCCCCGCTCGCCTTCACGCCCGGCGAGTTTCCGGAGAGCGCGAAGCTCACGACCAGGCAACCGACGAAGACGACGCCGCACAGCGGCGCCCACCTGCTCCACTTGCTCATTGGATTCCCCTCTCGACCTCGGATCAGGCCCCGCCGGGAGTTCTAACGCACCCGCGGCCGGAGTCAAGAGGCAGAGGCAGAATCGCGTCGTGCCCCTGTACCTCACCGAGCAGGACGTCGCGGCTCTGCTGGCGCCGGCGGATGCCGTCGAGACGATCGAGGCGTGCTTCCGTCGCATGGCAGCGGGTGCCGTGGAGAACCGGCCGCGCTATCGGCTCGGACTCGAGGGCGGAGCGCTCGCGGTCATGGCCGCCGCGGACCTCGAGCTCGGCTACGCCGGCGCCAAGGTCTACGCCGGCTTCCGTGAAGGCGCGCGCTTCGTCGTCCTCCTTTTCCGGGCGGACTCGCCGGAGCTCGTCGCCGTCGTCGAGGCGGACAAGCTCGGCCAGCTGCGTACGGGGGCGGCGAGCGGGGTCGCCGCGAGGCATCTCGCCGCAGGTGGCGCGACGAGCCTCGGCGTGATCGGCTGCGGCTGGCAGGCGGAGTCGCAGGTCGCCTGCATTCGCGCCGCGCTTCCGCAGCTCGAGCGCGTCGTCGCGTACTGCCGCACGGAGGAGCGCCTGCGCGCCTTCTGCAGGGAGCACGACGCCGAGCCCGGCGAGAGCCACCAGGATCCCGCCGCCTGCGACGTCGTCGTCACCGCGACCACGTCGCCCGACCCGGTTCTGCGCGGCGATTGGCTCCGGCCCGGCGCCCTCGTGTGCGCGGTCGGCGCCAACGACGGCAGGCGCCGCGAGCTCGACAACGTCGTGCTCGAGCGCGCGGCCTTCGTCTGCTGCGACTCGCTCGCCGACGCGAGGCTGGAGTCCGCCGACCTGATCGAGCCGGTCGAGTCCGGGGCCCTCGACTGGCTGGAGGTGCACGAGCTGCAGGAGGTCGTGGCCGAGGAGGTGACCGGCCGCCAGTCGGACGGCGACATCGTCGTCTTCAAGTCGAACGGCCTCGCGGCGTGGGACGTCGCCGTGGCCGCCACGGCGGTCGAGCGCGCGCGGACGGCCGGCGTCGGCACGGAGATGTCATAGTCAGGCCGTGAAGGCGTCCACCGACCGCGGCCGGTTCGCGGAGCGGGTGCTCCATGGCGTCGACTCGAACGGCGACCCCGAGACGGTCGTAATCTGGATCGAGCGGAAGGAAGGCGGCGTCTGGGCGGTCGGCCGCGCCGTCAACCCCGACCGGCGTTCCTCCAAGGAGCCGCGGCCCGAGGACTATGTGTTCGAGGGCTACGAGCTCGACGACGTGCTGGAGGAGGCGAACGAGACGCTCGAGGACGACTTCACCGTCTCCGAGCGGGACGGCCACGCTGAGCGCATCCGGCCGTTCACCCGCGACGAGCTTCTCAAGCCGCTCGAGGCCTGGTTCTTCGGACGATCGTGACGCTCCGCTTCGGGTTCACGCCCTGCCCGAACGACGCGTTCGCCTTCCACGCGCTCGTGCACGGGCTCGTGCCGGCGCCGTTCGAGGTCGAGCCGGTGCTGCTCGACATCGAGGAGCTGAACCGCCGGGCGGCGACCGCCGAGCTCGAGCTGACGAAGCTCAGCTTCGGCGCGGCGGCGGCCGCCGGGGATCGCTATCGCCTGCTGCGGAGCGGGGCCGCGCTCGGCCGGGGCGTCGGCCCGCTGGTCGTCGCGCGCGAAGCGGGCTCGCTCGCGGAGGTTGCGGGCGGACGCATAGCGGTGCCGGGCCGGGAGACCACGGCCTTCCTCCTGCTCCGCCTCGCGGCGCCGGCGCTCGGAGAGGCCGTCGAGCTTCGCTACGACCGGATCCTCGACGCGGTCGCCGCAGGCGAGGTCGACGCCGGCCTGATCATCCACGAGAGCCGCTTCACCTATGCCGAGCGCGGGCTCGTCTCGGTCGCGGATCTCGGCGAGTGGTGGGAGGGCGAGACCGGCCTGCCGGTGCCGCTCGCCGGCATCTTCGCGCGCGGCGACCTCGATCCCGGGCTCGTCGACGAGGCAGAGTCCGCGCTCCGCGCCTCGGTCGAGTACGCGTTCGCGCATCCGGCGGCGAGCCGCGCCTACGTCCGTTCGCTCTCGCAGGAGATGTCCGAAGAGATCTGCGCCGCGCACATCGCGCTCTACGTGAACGAGCACAGCGTCGACATCGGCGCCGAGGGGCTCGCCGCGGTCGACCGCCTTCTCGGTCGCGCAACCGCCGCTGCCTAGACTCACGCGCATGAGCCGGGCCGTCGTCCTCTCCGCTGTGCGCACGCCGATCGGCCGCTACGGCGGCGCGCTGTCGGAGGTGCGCCCCGACGACCTCGCCGCCCTCGTGATCCGCGAGGCCGTCGCCCGGGCGGGCGTGCCCGCGGGGCAGATCGAGGACGTCTGGCTCGGAGCCGCCAACCAGGCGGGCGAGGACAACCGCAACGTCGCGCGGATGGCGGCGCTGCTCGCTGGGCTTCCCGAGGCGGTCGCCGGCGTGACGGTCAACCGGCTGTGCGCCTCCGGGCTCGCGGCCGTCGTGGGCGCATGCCACGCCGTGACGGCCGGGGACGGCGACCTCTTCGTCGCGGGTGGTGTGGAATCGATGAGCCGTGCGCCCTTCGTCACGCCGAAGGCCCCGAGGCCGTTCGAGCGCGGCGACCGGCCGCTGTACGACACGACGCTCGGCTGGCGCTTCACGAACCCGAGGCTCACGGACCTCTTCCCGCCCGAGTCGATGGGCGAGACCGGCGAGAACGTGGCCGAGCGCTGGGGAGTGACGCGCGAGGATCAGGACGCCTTCGCGCTCGAGTCCCAGCGCCGCTGGGCGGCGGCCGACGAGGCGGGCCGTTTCGCCGACGAGCTCGTCCCGGTCGGCGACGTGGCGCGCGACGAGCACCCGCGCCCGGACACGACGGCGGAGAAGCTCGCCACTCTCAAACCCGCCTTCCGCGAGGGGGGGACGGTCACCGCGGGCAATGCGTCCGGGATCAACGACGGCGCGGCTGCGCTCGTGATCGCCTCGGCGGAGAAGGCACGCGACCTCGGCGTGGAGCCGCTCGGCGCCTTCGTCGGGAGCGCCGTCGCCGGGGTCGACCCGCGCGTGATGGGAATCGGGCCGATCCCTGCCGTCCGGAAGCTCGTCGAGCGCGCAGGCATCTCGGTGGAGGAGATCGATCTCGTCGAGCTGAACGAGGCCTTCGCCTCGCAGAGCCTCGTCGTGATCCGCGAGCTCGGGCTCGACCCGCAGAAGGTGAACGTCAACGGCGGCGCGATCGCCCTCGGCCATCCACTCGGGATGAGCGGCGCCCGCCTCGTCGTCTCGCTGCTGCACGAGCTCCGACGCCGCGGCGGGCGTTACGGCCTGGCGACGCTCTGTGTCGGCGTCGGCCAGGGGCAGGCGGCGTTGTTCGAGCGATCCGGTACGCCGCGTCAGCCGACGGGCGGCCGGATGTAGATCACGCCCTCGTGCTCGATCGGCACGAAGGGCGCGCCCACGCTCATAACGACGCCTTCCACCTGGTGGAAGCGCTCGCCGTCGCCGCCGGCGGGGACGACGATGCCGATCTCGTCCTCCGGCTCGGCGTCGAGGCCCTCCTCGCGGAGCGCCTCGAGCAGCCGGTTGCGATCCGGGATGCGGGCTGCCTCGACGCGGATCGTGCTCGACATGTCGTCTCCTCCCATTCGGTTTCGGATCCGAAATCTACCGCATCTGCGGCTGAGGCAAACAGCGCGGCTCAACCGCTAAGTTCCGCCTCATGGCTGTGACCGCGGGCCAGGAGCACGGGCTCTTCATCGGCGGGGAGGTCGTCGAGCCCGCCTCGGGCGAGCTGCGCGACCTGCACGAGCCCGCCACCGGGGAGCCACTCGCGCGCGCGGCCATGGCCGGCGAGGCGGACATCGACCGCGCGGTCGAGGCGGCGCGCTCGGCGCTCGACGGGCCGTGGGGGAAGACGCCCCCGAACGAGCGGGCGCGGCTCCTGCAGGCGCTCGCCGACGCGATCGTTGCGAGCCGGAAAGAGCTCGCGGAGCTCGAGTCGCGCAACGTCGGCAAGGCGATCTCCTCCGTGAAGGCCGAGGTCGCCGGCGCGGTCGAGAACTTCCGCTTCTTCGCCTCCGTCGTCGGCTCGATCGCCGGCCGCTCGAACCCCGTCGGGGGCTCGCTGCTCAGCTACACGCTCAAGGAGCCCGTCGGCGTCTGCGCCCAGATCGTGCCGTGGAACTACCCGCTGCTGATGTCGGTGTGGAAGCTCTCGCCGGCGCTCGCGGCCGGCTGCGCCGTCGTCCTCAAGCCGGATCCGCAGACGCCCCTCAGCGTGCTGCGGATCGCCGAGCTCGCGGCCGAGGTCGGCTTCCCCGCCGGAGCGATCAACATCGTCCCCGGGGACGGCCCCACGACCGGCTCGTATCTCGTCGGTCACCCGGGCGTCGACAAGGTCGCGTTCACCGGCTCGACGCGCACCGGGAGCGAGATCATGCGGCTCTGCTCCGAGCCCATCAAGCGCCTCACGCTCGAGCTCGGCGGCAAGAGCCCGGCGATCGTCTTCGCCGACGCGAACCTCGACGACGCGATCCCGAGCTCGGTGTGGTCGATCTACTACGCGGCCGGCCAGAGCTGCGAGGCACGCTCGCGCGTGCTCGTCGAGGCCTCGATCTACGACGACTTCGTCTCCCGTTTCGCGGACGCGGCGAAGCGGCTCAGGGTCGGCGACCCGCTCGATCCCGAGACGCAGGTCGGCTCGCTCATCTCGGCCGCGCACCGCGACCGGGTCCACGGCTACGTCGAGAAGGGGCGCGAGGAGGGGGCGGAGGTCGTGCTCGGAGGCGAGCCCGGCGACGGCGCCGGCGCCTTCTACCTCCCGACCGTGCTCGCCGGGGTCGAGAGCTCGATGACGGTCGCGCAGGAGGAGATCTTCGGGCCGGTCGTGGCCGCGATCCCGTTCGAGGACGAGAAGGACGCGATCCGGATCGCGGACGACGTCCGCTACGGGCTCTTCGCGACCGTCTGGACGGGCGATCCGGCGCGCGGCCATCGCGTCGCCCGCGCGGTCAAGTCGGGCATGGTCGGGATCAACATGCCGTTCACGGCGTTCCCGGGGATTCCGTTCGGCGGCTACAAGCAGTCGGGCTTCGGCCGGGAGCTCTCGATCGACACGCTCGACCTCTACCTCGAGACGAAGGGCGTGCTCTTCTCCACGAGCCCGAAGCCCTTCAACCCGTTCGGCCTCTAGCTCGCTGCGGGCGGCCGAACGTAGACCTCGAGCCGGTTGCCGCTCGGGTCGGCGAAGAACACGGCGTAGTACCCGGGCCCGTACGGCATCTCCTTCGGGCCGCTGAGCTCGAGGGCCCCGGCGTCGCGAACCACCGACGCGACGCGCTCGACGTCTTCCCGGCTCGCGACGCAGAACGCGATTCGATTCTCGTTGGCCGTGTGGCCGCGGCTCTCCGTGATCCCGAAGTAGGCCGTTCCGGGAAGCGCCTCGGACGTCGCCCACACCTTCCAGCTCTCGCCGTGGTAGCGCTCGGTGAAGCCGAGCGCCGGCAGCAGCGCCTCGTAGAACGGCTGCGCCGCGGCGAGATCCGCGACCCGGACGTCCATGTGGCCGAACGGGTTCATCGGCGCAGCGAGAGCGCGGCGCCGGCCGCGAGCAGCGCGATACCGAGCAGGCGTGGCCAGTGGAGCGCGATCCGTTGCGAGCCGAAGAGACCCCACCGGTCGATCGCGGCGCCCATCGCGAGCTGGCCCGCGATCAGGATCCCGACCGTGGCGGCGACGCCGATGCGGGGGCCCGCGTACGTGATCGTGAAGACGATCAGCAGGCCCATCACGCCGCCGAGCAGCATCCACCACGGCTGGTGGACGGCGCGCTCGAAGCCGGCGAGGCTCTGGCGGGCGAGCACGAGGACGACGACGGCCAGCCCGGCAGTCAGCGCCGCGGAGAACGCGAGCGCCTCCAGCACCCCGATCCGCTCGCCGAGCCGCGACATGAGCGCGACCTGCACCGAGCCCGCGAGCCCCGCGGCCACCGCCAGCACCGTTGCGACCGCCCCGCCCGACACAGCCCACCACGCTACAACGACTCCCCGTCGGAAAGGGCGCGGGCCGCCCACTTCGAGCTCGAGCTCGTGCTGGTGAGTCCGCGTCATCGCCCGACCTGCGCGAGGTACTCGTCGAGGTTGCGTGGGTCCGGCGTCAGCCGCCTGCGCACCGGCGGCTCGCCGCTCACCGGCCGGTAGCCGGCGAAGTCGGCGTCGAGCACGCCTTCGCCGCCGGTGAGGCCGGCGAGCCGGCTGCGCAGCTCCCGTAGGTGCGTCGCAGGCAACTCTGTCTCCACGACGCACAGCTCTCTTCGCGGCACGGGCATCCCGGCGGCGGCGCCGAGGCGGCCGAGGAGCGAGAGCACCGCGCCCACAGCCTCCGTCGGCACCTCGGCCCGGACTGCGAAGACGGGCTCGCAGACCGCCGTGCCCGCCCGCGCGAGCGCCTGCATGAGCACGAGCGGCGTCAGCCGCTTGAGGTCACGCGCGGTCGGCATCGGGCCGCGCCGCGACGGCGGCCCGTCCGCGAGGCTGTAGCCGATCCTCGTCAGCGTCACGACGCAGTCGGTGACCTGCCAGCCGCACAGGCCCTCGGCGAGCGCGAGGCGCACGTACTCCTCCAGGTGCTGCGCGAAGCTCTCGTACGTCTTGAAGACGGCCAGCGGCGCGTCACGCGCGTCGACGCCCTGGCCCGAGCGGAACGCGACTCCGGAGCCCGGCGCCGCCGGCTCGACGCGCAGCCCGAGGTCCGCGTGGAAGGGGTTGGTCGGGGTGTTGAGCAGCTCGACCGCCTCGCCGGCTCTGATCGGGCGCTCGACGCAGACGGTCGTCGTGTCCCGGAACTCGACGGCGAGCCCGTAGTCGGCGGCGAGCGTCGCCTCGATCACCTCCCGCTGCACCTCGCCGTAGAGCGACACGGAGATCTCCCCACTCTTTCCCGCTCCGGCGCCGGCAAAGCCGGGACCTCCGCTCCTTGCCGGCTCCGTCGAGCCGACGCCGGTGTCGTCCTGGCGGACGTCGATCAGCGGGTCCTGCTCGGCGAGCTGGGCCAGCGCGACACGGAGCCGCTGGCCGTCCGCGGGTTCGGCCGGGGCCACCACCGACTCGAAGGTCGGCGGGGCGAAGCGGTGCTCCACGCCAGGGCGCGGCGCGCCGAGCCAGTCCCCGATCTGGATCCCCGCGAGCCCCCGCAGCTTGGCGATCTCACCCGCGTGCGCCTCGTCCCGCTGCACCGTCCGGCCGTCGGCGAACACGTGGAGGGCGGTCACCTTGCCGGCGTCGAAGCGGTCGCGCACCTTCAGCGTGCCGGAGAAGACCCGCGTGTAGGCGATCCGGTCCCCGGCGGGGTCGCGCTCGATCTTGAAGACGCGGGCCGAGAGCGGCCCCTCGCCGTCACCCGCCTGCGCGGGCAGCAGCCGCGCGATCGCGCCTCTCAGCTCGTCCACGCCGGCGCCGGTGAGCGCCGAGCCGAAGAAGACGGGATGCAGCTCTCCCGCGCGCGAGCGCCCGGCGAGGCCCTCGTCGGCTTCTCCGAACGGCGCGAACGAGGCGGCCCGCGTGCCGAGCCCGGCGGCCGAGCCCATCGGCACGACGTCCGGCGTCAGGCGCTGCTCGATCTCGTCGAGCACGCGCTCCGGGTCCGCGCCCATCCGGTCGATCTTGTTCACGAAGAGCAGCGTCGGCACGGCGAGCCGCTCGAGCGCGCGCATGAGGATCCGCGTCTGCGGCTGCACTCCTTCCACCGCGGAGACCACGAGCACGCACCCGTCGAGCACGCTCAGGACGCGCTCCACCTCGGCGATGAAGTCCGGGTGGCCGGGCGTGTCGATCAGGTTGACCGTCACGTCGTCGATCGCGAACGAGACGACCGCCGTGCGGATCGTGATGCCGCGCTCCCGCTCGAGCGCGAGCGAGTCGGTCTGTGTCGTCCCCTTGTCGACGCTGCCGACCTCGTCGATGACGCCGGCGGCGTGGAGGAGCCGTTCGGTGAGAGTTGTCTTACCCGCGTCTACATGCGCCAGGATCCCAAGATTGAGCGTTCTGCGAAGCAAGCGTCCAAACCTCCAAGAAGTAGGTCATTCCGGCCCTCTCGTTGGCAGTGGACGCTGCGCGCACTGACGCCTCCTGGTCGATCCGACTGGCGCTTGCGGAGAGACAATAATCCGCGCCGTGCCGATCTTCCAGCCCGAGCTGGAGACGATGCCGCGGCCGGAGCTCGAGCGGCTGCAGCGCGAGCGGCTGCGGGAGCGGTTCGGCGTCGAGCTCGAGGAGCTGCCGGAGCAGCCCTTCCGCGTCAAGTCGGAGCTGCGGGACGCGTACCCGTTCGGGCTCCTGCAGAGGCCACTCGAGGAGTGCGTCCGGATCCACGCTTCCTCCGGCACGCGCGGCAAGGCGACGATCGTCGCGTACACGCGGGGCGACCTCGCCGCGTGGGCGGACTGCTGCGCGCGAGCGCTGGCCGCGGCCGGCGCCGGGCCGGGAACGGTCGTCCACGTCGCCTACGGCTACGGCCTCTTCACAGGCGGGCTCGGCCTCCACCAGGGAGCCGAGCGGCTCGGCTGCACCGTCGTCCCCGCGTCCGGCGGCAACACGCCCCGCCAGGCGCAGCTGCTCGAGGATATCGGCGCCGAGATCCTCTGCTGCACGCCGAGCTATGCGCTGGCGATCGCCGACCACGTCTCCGACCCGGCGCGGCTCAGCCTCCGCGCCGGCCTCTTCGGCGCCGAGCCCTGGACGGAAGGGCTTCGGGAGGCGATCGAGAGCGCGCTCGGGCTGACGGCGGTCGACATCTACGGGCTCTCCGAGGTCATGGGGCCCGGCGTCTCCGCGGAATGCGCCGAGGGGCGGGACGGCGCGCACGTCAACGAGGACCACTTCCTCGTCGAGGTGATCGACCCTCGCTCGGGCGAGCCGCTGCCGGAAGGCGAGGTCGGCGAGCTCGTGTTCACGACGCTGGCCAAGGAGGCGCTGCCGCTCCTGCGCTACCGCACCGGCGACCTCGCCTCGATCACCCGCGAGCCGTGCGCCTGCGGCCGAACCTTCGCCCGGATGTCGCGCGTCCTCGGGCGAACCGACGACATGCTGATCATCCGCGGCGTCAACGTCTTCCCGAGCGAGATCGAGTGCGTGCTGCTCGCCGTTCCGGAGCTCGCGCCGCACTACCAGCTCGTCGTGCAGCGCCCGGGCCACCTCGACGAGCTGACCGTGCAGGTCGAGGGCGCCGTCGACTCCGGCCCGGTGCGCGAGCGGCTCCGGAGCGCGCTGGGGCTCACGGCCGCCGTGGAGGTCCTGCCGCCCGGCTCGATCCCGCGCAGCGAGGGCAAGGCGCTGCGGGTTCTCGACCGCCGCGACGCGTAACCGGGGCGGTTGATTCCTCGTTCAACGACCGCATGAGCGAGCAGAACGACGCGGACGCGAAGGACGCCGACCTCTGGCCGCTGCCGTCGAGCGACGTCCTCCGCGAGCTCGATCCTCCCGCGGTCGTGTGGTCGGAGGCGGAGGCGGTCGCTAGCCGGCCGACTCGTCCGCCTGCCAGAGGCTGAACGCGTTCCCCTCGGTGTCGCGGCAGGCCGCGAACCAGCCGTGTCCCGGGACCGGCATCTTGTCCTCCGCCTGCCCGCCGAGCTCCTGGACCTTCGCGCGGGCGGCGTCGATGTCGTCGGTGTCGAAGTAGACGCGGAGGTGACCGCGCTCGTCGGAGGGGAAGATGGCGCCTCCCTGGTCCTCGGCGGTCTGGAACATCCGGTAGTCCATCTCCGGGGACATCGGCGGCCCGACCTGCCAGCCGAAGACGCCGCTCCAGAATCCCTGCGCGCGGTCGGCGTCCTCCGCTCCGATCTCGACGTGCACGAGCTTGCCTGCCATCGCTCCCCCTCTCGACCGGGTTATCGTCCCCCCGCTACCGAAAGGAGTCTATGTACAGGGTCGCAGTCCTCTACGAGCACGAGCCCGACGCCGAGGCCTACGCGGAGCACGCGGAGCTGTGCGCGCAGGTGCCGGGCGGCGTCTTCCGCCACGGGAAGGTGACGGGCGCGCCGATGGGCGAGCCGGCGCACGCCTACTACGCCGAGTGGGAGTTCGCCGACGCGCAGGCGTTCCGCAGCGCGATCGGCAGCGACGAGTTCATGGCGACCGGGAAGGACGCGTACAAGCGCGGCTTCCCGCAGCCGACCGTCGAGTTCCTCGAGTTGGGCTAGCCGTGGCGGAGGTCGAGGCCGCCCGCGACGGAGCCGTCCAGACGATCACGCTCAACCGTCCGGACAAGCTCAACGCGTTCACGCGCGCGATGCACGACGGGCTGCACGCGGCGCTCGAGGAGGCGCGCGATCCCGCCGTGCGCGCGGTCGTGATCACGGGTGCGGGCCGCGGCTTCTCGGCCGGGCAGGACCTGACCGCGTTCGGGGAATCGGGCGACGTCGCCGCGATGCTCCGCGCGACCTACCACGTGAACGTGCTGGCGATCCGCTCGCTCGAGAAGCCCGTGCTCGCGGCGGTGAACGGCGTCTGCGCGGGAGCCGGTCTCTCGCTCGCGTGCGCCTGCGACATCCGCCTCGCCTCCGACGCCGCGTTCTTCGTGCCCGGCTTCGTGGGGATCGGGCTCATCCCCGACTCGGGCGGGACCTATTTCGTCCAGCGGCTGCTCGGGACGGCGCGCGCGTTCGAGTGGATGACCTCGAACCGGCGGCTGACGGCCGCGGAGGCGCACGCGTGGGGGCTCGTCTCCGAGGTGGTCGAGGCCGACGCGTTCGCGGCGCGTGTGGCCGAACGCGCCGCGGAGCTGGCCGCTGCCCCGACGCGCGCGATCGCGTTGACGAAGCGCCTCTACGACGAGGCTGGGACCTCGACGCTCGAGCAGCAGCTCGAGCGGGAGGCGGAGGCACAGGCCGAGGCGGCGCAGACCGACGACTTCCGCGAGGGCGTCGCGGCCTTCGGCGAGAAGCGGGAGGCGCGCTTCAGCGGGAGGTGAGCAGGCCGAGGACCTCGCCGTCCTCGGGCCAGCGTCCCTCGTCCTGCTTCGAGAAGACGAGCTCGCCGTCGGCGAAGACGTCGTACTGGGACTTCCGCCCCTCGCGCACGGAGGCCTCGATCCCGTTCTCGTTCAGCTCGGCCGCGAGACTCGCGGCCCGTCGGTCGTACCCGCTTCAGACGGGGCAGTAGTGGATCTCGACCGCCACGCCGAGAGGATAGGCACAGGGCCGGACTCCGCGCCGGTGCGATACTCGGCCGGTGGAGGAGGACGATCTGCGCATGCTCGAGGCGGCCGGAGCGCGGCTCGAGTTCACAGCCGGCACGGTGCTGATCGACCACGCCAAACCGGGCACCGGCCTCTTCGTCGTGCTTCAGGGGCAGGTCGTCGTCGAGGCCCCGGAGGGGACCCGCGAGCTCGGGCCCGGCTCGGTGGTGGGAGAACGGGCGCTCCTCTCGGCCGACCGGTTGCGCACGGCACGCGTTCGCGCCCTGACGGACGGTATTGCTGTCGCCGTCGAGCGAACAGAGGTCGACCGCCTCTGCGCCGAGGATTCCGCGTTCGCCGAACGGCTCGCGCGGGCGTCGTGAGGCGCGACGCGCGATTGAAATGGTCTCGCGAGTGAGACAGAGTCCCAGGTTGACCCCGCGCGGGCGTCCGTGCGGGAACGAGCCAATCGGAAGGGGGAGGTACATGAAGTCACTTACCAGGCTCGGGCGCTGGCGGATCGTCGGCCTGCTCGCGTTGGCAGCCGCCCTGGCCGTTGCGATTCCGAGCGCGTTCGGGGCAGGTTCTGCTGCGGCGAAGATGAAGCCGCAGCTGCAGCGGCAGAGCAGGCTCGTGGTCTCGCCGTCGCTGCTCCACAAGGCGACGGCGATGTCGAGCTCGGGCACCTGCTCGGGCGGCTCGATCGCCCCGGGCACCTACTCCTCGCTCACGGTGACCGGCTTCTGCACGGTCGACGCCGGCGTCGTCACCGTGCGGCACAACGTGACCGTCCGGCCGAATGCCGGACTGGTCGCGGCCTTCGGCGGCGGTCCGCAGCTGGTGGTCGGAGGCGACCTCAGGGTCGGATCGAATGCCGTGCTCGTGCTCGGCTGCGAGCCGCAGGCGTTCGTCTGCTTCAACGATCCCGACCAGCAGGTCGGCACCCTGTCGAGCAAGGGAACGGTCTTCGGCAACCTCAAGGCGCACGGCGCGCTTGCCGTGCTCGTTCACAACACGACCGTCGGCCACGACCTGCTCCTCGACGACGGGGGCGGCGGCGTCAACTGCAACCCGCAGACCGCTCTGTCCGGATCCCCCGCCTACGCGACGTTCGAGGACATGTCCGTGGGTCACAACGCGGACATCCGCGACTGGCGGTCCTGCTGGCTCGGCTTCTTCCGCACCACGGTCGGCCACAGCGTCCACTTCCGCAACAACGTGGTCGCCGATCCCGACGGCAACGAGGTCGCCACGAACGTGGTCGCGGACGATCTCGTCTGCAGCGGCGACAGCCCGGCGGCCCAGGTCGGCGACTCCGGAGGAGCGCCGAACATCGTGCTCGACCGCGCCTCGGGCGAGTGCGCGGCCCTCGCCGGACCCTGAGTCCGCGACGTAGGCGACGAAGACGCGACCGGTCCGCCAGCCGGACCGGTCGCGTCTTGCCCTCTCAGGGGTCCGCTTCAGGGTAGAGCCGCTTGATCAAGCGGCTCCGGAGCGTTCATGGCTGCGGCTACCTGAGTCGGCGTCAGCCTGACCGGCGGCTTCACGTGCTCGTTCGTGTTCGCGCCGGCCCTTCGCGCTGTGCGTCTGTATCAACGGCGTACCGATTCCCGCAGCCTCCGCTCTAGTTCGAGACAGGAGCGGCCCTCCGGTCATGAGCCGGATCCGGCCGAGGAGATGAGCGCCTCGTCTGCATCGCCAACTCGACGGGATCGATCTCGATCCTCGGGTCGTGTCTATGACGGGGACCGCGAAGCACTCGGCTGGCCCCAAGCGAGCGAAGTGACGTGGCAGGCGGCGACTAGCGGGTCGCACCCGCGCGCTCGGCGAGTCTTCTTCTGCCCTCGTCGGTGAGGTTGTAGCGGCCGTGATCCTCATCGATCAGTCCTCCCACGAGCAGGCTCTCGAGCGGCTGCTGCAGGCGGCTGTCGAGTCGGCGGCCGAAGCTTGTTCGCGGTAGCCCCACAGCTTCGGCCAGCGCCTTGGAGCGGCTGCCGGGTGAGCGGCGAAGCGCGAGCAGGATCGCCTCTTCGAGAGCAACCTCGTCCATCGCCTGCCGACGCTAGGTGCCTCCGGTGAGTGGCTCGTGAAGCGACGAGGGAGGGTTAGGCTCTCGGCCGTGCTCGGTTCTGCGGCCTTGCACACACACGCCTCCGAGACAGACATCGGGAAGCTCCCGGTCCTCCTCGACGTGGGTGGACGCCGCGTCGACCTCGACCCGGCCGAAGCAGAGCAGCTTCGAGACGCGGCAGCATCCTGCGCCGGTCGATCATCTGCTGCTCGCGATCTGTCGCTACTGCTCGAGCGCGGGCTCCACCGTCCCCAGGTGCTCGCCCTGCGCCGAGCCGAGGCCCAGACACTGGCCCGGCTGGCGAGCGGTATCGGTCTGCTCACTCTGGCGAGTGAGATCGCGACGCCCGCCGCCTGAGACGAGCCCAGATCTCGCGTCCGGGGCTTCGCGCGGAGATGTCGTCCGCTCAGCTCGAGGGTGGCGGCGATGGCCCATGCCGGATCATGCCCAGCGACTCTTCGACGGCTTTGATCCGTTCGGGAGGAACGCGCGGCCCTTCAGGGGGTGGCTGCAGCCAGGGCCAGGCGGCCGGCTCGGCCAGCTGCTTGACGTAGTCCTCGACACCGGCGGGGGTGCTGAGGAAGAGCATTCTTGCCGTGTCGGATTCGACGCGGAAGGTGTGCGGTGTCCCGCCTGGTGCGAATGCGACCATGCCGACTCCGCCCCGCTGTCCGCATTCGGCCACCCAGTCCGGAGGCTCATCCTCGTCGCCGGCGTGTTTCAGATCGACGATCCAGGCGGTGACTTCGCCTTCAAGCACGTAAAAGGTCTCGTCCTGCGGGTGGGAATGCAGTGGCGGCGCTGCACCATGGGGAAGGACGCCCTCCCAAAGTGCGAAGCGGCCCCCGGTCTGCTCGCCGTCTAGCTTCAGCCGAGCGAGTGTGCCGAGAAACCAGAGCGGATCTTGGCCGCGCAGCACCACCTGTCCGGCCCCAGCCTTCGCGCTCACGCCGCCTCGGTTTCGGCGATAGCCGAGCCGATCCCGATCCAGGTCAGGCCGTCCTCGCCGGCGACCATCTGCCGCCGAACAGCCGGTGGGCAGAAAACGAAGTGCCCCGGCCGCAATGGAATCTCTTGGCCATCGGCGCGCAGCACGCCACTTCCAGCGATCACCGCGTAGACCTCCTCTTGACCGTTCGAGCTGTGGTCGTGCTCCGGACCTTCGGCATCGGCGCCCAGTTCGAGCTGGTTGACCCGAAAGTCTGCAACTCCGAGTCGATCGGTCAACGCACGAAAGACCCCATGCGACGCCTCGACTTCGCTTGTGTGAACCACTTGGTGCGAATCCACTGCCTCCTCCTCTCGTTTTCTTTCGCCTGACGGTCGGAGCAACCGAACCTATCGCACCTCGATGAGAGCGAGCCAGCTCGACAGGTACCGGAACGTCAGGCGATGTCCAGAACGCGCCGGAGGCCAGGATCTTGATCCGGGTGGGTCACACGCCTTCAGCCACTATTCAGCCCCCTCCTCGCCTTCACCCCAGCAGGTGCGCTTGAGCACAGCGGGGGTCGCCCTGCTGAAGGGCGGCGAGGCCTTCTCGAGTCAACAGCTGCGAAACGGCCTCGGGCTGTAAGCCGAAAATCGGCTTAACCATGCCGCTTTTCCGGAAAAGCGCTTTGTCGGTACCTGAAAAATTCTCATCAGATCGTCTTGAACTGCTCGAACGGCTGGCGGCAGCTCTCGCAGTAGCGGAGCGAGCGGCACGGCGTCGGGCCGAAGATGTTCTCGAGCCGGGTCTCGGTCGAGCCGCAATACGGGCAGCGGAAGACGTTCGCCTGCAGCTGCACGAGCTTCGGCGCGCTCGCTTCCCGGGGCGCCGGCGGCGCGAAGCCGGCGACGCGAAGCTTCTCGCGCCCGGCGGGCGTGATCCGGTCGGTCGACCACGAGTCGTCCGAGACGACCTCGACCTCCGGCTCCGCGCCGAGCTGGGCGACCTTCTCCTCCATCGCGCGCTTCATCACCTCGAGCGCGGGACAGCCGAGGAAGGTCGGCGTGAACTCGATCCGGACGTGACCGTTCCGGACATCGACCGAACGGATTACGCCGAGGTCGACGAGCGAGACGACGGGGATCTCGGGGTCCGGGATCTCGTCGAGCGCCTCCCAGACCTCGGCCTCGGCTACCACTGCGCCCCCGCTGGCGCCGAGCGGCGGACCATCGTCATCTCCTCCCACAAGGGTGCGAGCTCGTCGGTGTGTGTCCCGCGCTCCACGGCCTCGACCTCGGCGAGCCCCACCCGCGACGCCAGCTCGGCGCGCAGCTCGGCGGGGAGCACGCCGAGCGCGTACGGCCACAGCTCCTCGACCGCCGTCCGGAAGCGCGGCTCGTCGCGCAGGCGCTCGTGCCACATCTCGGCGTGCATGCGGTGGTACGCCTCCTCGCGGTCGATCTTGGCCGCTAGCCCGGCCACCCCCGGGTCGGAGTCGTCCTTGAGGGCCGAGATCCGGATCTCGTCCGCGACCTCGTAGAGCCAGCGGCGCGCGATCGTGTGGGCCCACTCGAGCAGGTGGAGCTCGACGAGCGGGGCGCAACGGTACTCCTCGAGCGTCCGGTCGAAGGCGAGCGCGTCGGCGTCGCCGTCCGGGCCGGCGAGCAGCTCGTAGACGGCGCGCGCGTGGCCGATCTCGTTCTGGGAGATCGAGGAGAAGGCGACGTCCTCCTCGAGCATGGGCGCGATCCCGGTCCACTCCGAGTCGCGCCAGCCCAGGACGAGTTCGTCGTCAGCCAGGCCCAGCAGCACCTGCTCGTTCACGTGCCTCCTTCAGGCGCGCCTTGATCGAATAGCCGTCGACGCGGCGGTACTTGAGGTCGAACTCGTCGGCCCAGTCCTCGACGTCGCGGATCGCGTCGCGCGGGACGAGCCAGAGCGCGACCGACTCGCCGCGGCGGCCGTACTGCTCGCGCGCCCACGCCTCCGCGAAGTCCGCGTCGGGGGCGACGACCGAGCCGGCGTGCTCGAAGGGCTGGCCGCGCCGCTCCTTGCGGAAGACCTCCCACACGACCTTCTCGTTCATGCGGCCAGGACCGCGTCCCGCACCCACCGTTCCTGCTCGAGGAAGCGGCGGCGGAAGGCGAGCCGCTCCTCCGTCTTCGGGCCGTGGCCGGTCACGACGTGCTTGAGCTCGTCCCAGTCGGGCTCGCTGTACTCCCAGACGCCGTCGTCGCGCTTGCGCAACGTCGGGTCGGGGACGGTCAAGCCGAGCTCCCGGATCTGCGGCACGTACCCGTCGAGGAACTGCTGGCGCGCCTCCTCGTTCCCCTGCGACTTGATCCGCCACTGGAACATCGGATCCTCGTCGCGCGGGATCGGGTTGCCGTGGAACTGCATGAGCGGGCCCCACCAGCGGTCGAGCGCCTCCTGCACGAGCTCGAACTGCTCCTGCGTGCCCGTGACCATGGCGAGGATCACGTCGCGCCCGTGGAGGATGTGGAACGACTCCTCCCAGCAGATCTTCTTCATGATCCGCGCGTACGGGGCGTACGAGCATTTGAGGAGCGCCTTCTGGCTGATGATCGCGGCCGCGTCGACGAGCCAGGCGATGACGCCGACGTCCCCCCACGTCCTGGTGGGGTAATGGAAGACGTTGTGGAACTTCGCCTTCCCGTCGACGAGGTCGGCGAGACACTGCTCGCGCGGCTTGCCGAGATCCTCGACGACGCGGTAGATGAGCTGCGCGTGCCCGACCTCGTCCTGCACCTTCGCCGTCAGCGCGAGCTTGCGCTGGAGCGTCGGGGCGCGGAGGATCCACTCGCGCTCGGGCAGGACGCCCATGAGCTCGGAGTTGCCGTGCATCTCGATGAACTTGATCAGCTTCCGCCGGTAGTCCTCCGGCATCCAGTCGGTCGTCTCGACCTGACCGCCGGACTGGACGTACTCGAGAAATGCCTGCTCGTCACGGGGAATCTCGACCGCTGCCACGCAGCACCACCTTCCGAACGATCGTTAGCCTCTCGATTGTAGATGTCCGCTCGCCGCACCGAGCTAACGCGCGCCGCCGCCCGCCTCTTCGCCGAGAAGGGCTACCACGGCACGTCCATCGGCGACCTCGCCGAGGCCATGGGGGTCCAGAAGGGGTCGCTCTATGCGCACATCGAGTCGAAGGCGGATCTGCTCCGGGAGGTCGCCAGCGACGGCGCTGCGGCGTTCCACGCCGGGCTCGACGGCGTGCCGGACGAGGGGCCGGTCGTCGAACGGATTCGCGCGGCGTTGCGTGCGCATCTCCGCGTCGTCGCCGAGCAGCTCGACGTGGCAACCGTGTTCGTACGCGAGTGGCGGTATCTCGAGGGCGAGCGGAGGGAGCAGTTCGTCGCCGAGCGGCGCCGGTACGAGGAGCGGTTTCGGGCTCTCTTCCGGGAGGGCCGCGAGCTCGGGGAGCTGCGGACCGACCTCGACGACGCGACGGCGGCGCTGCTCGCCCTCTCGGCTGCGAACTGGGCCTACACGTGGCTGCGGCCCGGCGGAGACACAGACGAGTTGGCGGACCGGTTCACGGCGCTGCTGCTCGACGGGATGCGCGGCTACGCGACGCGGTGAAGGTCGCGCTCGTGGTCAACCCGTTCGCGACGCGCGTGAGCGAGGAGCGGCTCGCCGCCGTGCGCGCGGAGCTCGAGCGTGTCGCCGAGCTCGACGTCGTCCTCACCGAGCGGCCCGGCCACGCGACGGAGCTCGTGACCGGCGCCTGCCGCGGCGGGGTGGAGGCGCTCGTCGTGTTCTCGGGCGACGGCGGCTTCAACGAGGCGCTCAACGGGCTCGAGACGGACGTGCCGATCGGCTTCCTGCCGGGCGGCGGCACGAGCGTGCTCTCGCGGGCGCTCGGCCTGTCGCAGGATCCGGCGGAGGCCGCGCGGGCCGTGGCAGGCGCGCTCTCGGCCGGCCGGACACGGCGGATCACCGTCGGGCGCGTCAACGGACGGCGCTTTGCCTTCGGCGCCGGGGTCGGCCTCGACGCCGAAGCGGTGCGCCGCGTCGATGCTCTGGGCCGGCGCGAGGACGGGAAGCGGCCCGGAGACCTCGCGTTCGCGGTGGCGATCGTTCGAGCGCTCGCCGCGCAGCGCGGCCACGTCGAGCCACAGCTCGAGATCGCCGGTCTCGGGCGTGCGGCGCTCGTCTTCGTCGCCAACGGCAGCCCGTACACCTATGCGAAGGGCGTCCCGGTGCCGATCGCCCGGGAGGCGCGCTTCGAGCTCGGGCTCGACCTCGTTGCGCCGATCCGCGTCCGCCGGCGGACACTCGTGGGAACGGCGGTGCGGATCCTCACCGGCCACGTCCGCCACGGGCCGTATCTATACGGCCACGATCTCGATCGGGTCGAGCTCGTGTGCGATCGGCCGATGCCGCTCCATGCGGACGGGGAAGACCTCGGCGACGTCGAGCGGGCCGTGTTCGAGGCCGAACGAGCCGCTGTATCGGTGCTCGTTTGAGGCAGGACGCACTAGAAAAGCTGACCCGTTCGGCGTAGGGTGAACGTGGTCTACGGTCGTGGCGGCCCGCTCCTGCGGCTGCCGGGGAGAGGGGGACGCAGTGCGTCAGAGAGCTTTGGGCCTACTCGTGGCGGTCGTTGCCGCCGCCGCGCTTGCGTCTGCGTCCGGCGCAGCCACGACGAAGGCGCAGACGGTGGCGAGGATCGACGTCTCGACGCGGGCGGCGGTGATCCATTACCTCCACTCGATCCACGTCAGGGCGAAGGGCGCCGTGATCGAGCGCGGCCTCCGCAACTACGCGGGAGCGCACTGCCCGGGCAAGCACTGGGTCTGCTCGAGCACGAAGCACACCGTGGTTCAGATCGCGAGCGTCGGCGGCGCGAACAGGTTCCGCTGCTCCACCGCGAGATGCGCGGTCGTGCAGGTGGCTCCGCATGCGTTGGCAACCAACACGGCCACCTGCATCAAGACGACCGGCCTCTCGCAATCGTGCACCATCAATCAATCGAGCTCGAGCGGCAACAACACGGCGATCGTCTACGAGAACGAAGCGAAGACCTCGGGCCTCACGCAGACGGCAGCGGCGAGCGCCTCGATCACGCAGCGCGCCACCGGGTCCGGGGTGAACACGGCCTGCGTGAGCCAGATCGTCAACGTCACCGGGTCGACGGTTGCGAAGAAGGGGACTCCTGTCACGGTCACGCTCGAGGCGCATCAGGGAGTGGCCATCACACAGGACTCGTCGAGCGGTGGGAACTCCGCCGCGCAGTCGGCCACGTCTGCCGGTTCCTGCACCGGAAGCACGGTCACTCAGACGCAGATCCTCTCCTCGAAGGCGTCGGGCACCGGATCGATCACGCAGAACGAGAACGCCGCGAGCAGCGGCGCGAACATGACGATCGACATCGAGCAGAACCAGAGCGCAGGCTTCCTCGGTAGCGCGCACGGCCCGAACACGGCGAGCTTCGAGCAGGACAACACGCTCACCGCGATCGCCAACACGCCGGGCGGTCCGGTGAACCAGACCCAGAGCTCCACCAGCGGAGGCCTGCTCGGCACCGTCAACCAGGACAGCCGCGATCCCTCGACGATCACGGCGACGCAGGTCGAGCAGCAGTGCGAGGACGCGGCGACGACCCTGCTCGCCACGTGCCACACCGGGTCCGGGGACGCCGACTTCAACGGGACGTACGCGCTTCACCAGATGCAGTTCGGGCCGGAGGGCGTCGCGAAGCCGCTGCCGCATCGCCGCCGCGTGGGCTACAGCGTGCACAAGGGAGTCGGCCAGGCGACGCAGACCGGCAACTCGGCCGACAGGTTCACCCTCAGCCAGACCTCGACCCAGGACAACGACACGGGCAGCGGTCAGACGAACAACGTCGAGGGCGACTGCAGCACGTCGGGAACCTGCACCGAGAGCCAGACGACGAACGTCGACGGCCAGCCCACGACGAACACCCAGTCCGGACAGAACCTCAAGAGCAGCATCAACTGCACGGGATCGAACTGTCAGGCATCGGTGCCGCCTGCTCCGAGCATCGACTCGAAGCCGCCGGACCCGAGCAACTCCTCGTTTGCGGAGTTCACGTTCTCGGACACGCAGGAAGGTGTGAGCCTCCTCTGCGAGATCGACGACGGCGCGTTTGCCGTCTGTACGTCTCCCCAGGACTACTCCGGGCTCGCGGACGGGCCGCACACGTTCTCCGTGGAGGCGAAAGACGCCAACGGCAACGTAGGGCCCGCCACCTCCTACAGCTGGACGATCGACACCGCGCCCTCGTTCAGCCAAAACGGGAGCCTCCTGACGGCCAAGAACGTCGACGTCGGCGAGTTCGGCTACGGCGGGATGCGCGAGAACACCGGCGGCGGACCCGCGGGCGACGGAACCGGCACGATCACCGTCGCCGGGGTCAGCGGGACGGTGCTCAAGGCCCTGCTGCTCTGGAACGGGCCCAGCAACGATCCGAATCCGGACGCGAATGCGGTCGTCTCGCTGGCCGGCCAGCAGGTGACCGGGACGAACATCGGCACCGCGAGCAGCAACTGCTGGAGCCAGTACGCAAACAGCTACTCGTACGAGGCCGATGTCACCAGCCTCGTCAACGGTGACGGCTCATACGCCTTGGCCGACTTCGTCAAGAGCGGCGACACCGTCTCCGACATCAACGGTGTCTCGCTGATCGTCTTCTACGACGACGGCAGCGGCAGCAACAACCGCAACGTGGTCCTCTGGACCGGGAACGACTCGAACTTCGCGTACGGAAACGATCCGGCGGGATGGGACGAGACACTCACCGGCGTCCCGTACAGCGGCGCTGGCAATCCGACCCTCGACGTCGTCGTCGGCGACGGGCAGAACCCCGGCAATCCGACCTCCGATGACGGAGGAATCTCGGTCAACGGCACCGAGATCGTTCCGGCGGGCGGGAACTTCGAGGGCGACTCGACCCCGGCCGGTCCTGCCGACGCGCTGGGCGACCTGTGGGACGTCAAGTCGTTCCCGCTGCCGTCCACGCTCCTGACGGCGGGAGCGAACTCGCTCGAGGTGACCTCGCCATTCGTGAACGATTGCCTGTCGCTGGTGGCCGTCGCGGCGAACATGCCGGCCGCGGCGCAATTCCCGGTCACCCTCCAGGCGCCACGGCGTCAGACGCGATCAACGCTCAGCGTGCCGACGCCGGCGGCATCCGGCCTCGGCGCAGCCGGCGGGCTCAGGCGCACGAAGTAGCGGCGGCTCTCAAGCAGTCGAGGGGCCGGTGGGAGCCGGCCCCTCGACCAGCTGCCCGAGCTCGGCTTCGACGGCGTCACGGCGGATGTCCGCGCCGATGCGGACGAAGATCGAGCGCGCGCGCTCCAGCTCGACCCTCGCGCCGGTCACGTCGCCGAAGCTGCGCAGCGAGCGGCCGAGCACGAACCGTGCCTCCGCGATGTCGAGGTTGTAGTCGAGCTCCTCGAACAGGCGCAGCGCCTCGGCGAAGGCGGCGGCTGCGGCGGCCGACTCCCCCGCTACCGACGCGACGAGCGCCTCGCCCATCGACAGCCAGGCGCGGGAATGCGGGTCCTCCTCGGGTGCGCTGCGCGCGGCGAACGCGACGATCTCCTTCGCATCGTCGAGCCGCTGCTGCGCGACGAGCGCCTCGACGAGATGCCAGTACGTCTTGAGGACGACCCAGCCGCCGATCTGCAGCGCGACGGGCAAAGCCTCGCGCAGCCACTCCTCTCCCTCCTCCGCGCGCCCGTCCTCCAGCGCGAAGATGCCGAGGCCGCAGATGATGTTCTGCACCTGGAAGTAGGTGTCGCCGGTGCGCTCGAACCAGGTCCGCGCCTGGAGACAGAGCTGCTCGGCCTCGGCCCGTCGCCCGCGGTAGTACGCGACGATGCCGAGCCAGGAAGCGGCCTCCGCCTCGATCCGGTGGCTTCCGAGCTCCTCCGCGAGCTCGAGGCAGCGGCGGAGCTCCGGCTCGGCGGCCGCGAGGTCGTGGCTCATGAGGAGCGCGGCGATCCGGAGATGACCCTCGGCGACGAGCGCGTGGTCGTCGATGGCCTCGGCGGTGGCGATCGCGCCGCGCAGGTTCTCGATCACCTGCTCGAGCTCGCCGAGATAGTCGCCGACGAACGTGTTCAGCACGAACTCGACCCTCGCCTCGAGGCGCGGGTCGTCGGCGAGGCGGGCCAGCCGCTCGGCCTCGAGGAGCCGCTTGTGCGCCTCGCCGGGGCGACCTTGCCGCTGGTCGATGTCGCCGAGCAGGAGCAAGGCCTCGGCCTCGACATCCTGCCGGCCCAGCTCCTCCGCCGCCTGCGCCACCTCGTGCAGCTCGTCGACTGCCTCCTGGAGCAGCCCGAGCATCATCGCCATGTCCGCGCGGCGTAGCCGCAGCTCGACCCGAAGGTCGGCGTCCTCCTCGCCGAGCACGTCGAGGGCGCGCGAGTAATAGCGATGAGCCTCGCGCAGGCTCTCGCGCCGCTCGGCCCTGCGGCCCGCGTCGGCGAGGGCGGTGGCCGCCTCCCGCAGCGGCGGCGTGATCGGGCTCCGCGCCACCTCGCGCGAGAGCAGGCAGGCCTGCTCGAGGTGCCACGCGACGATCTCGACGAACTCGTCGGCACTGCTCGGCAGGCCTTTGACCCAGTCCGAGAAGCCGAGGTGAAGCTCGGCGCGGCGGCCTTTGGGCACCTGGCCGTACGCGACGTCGCGGATGAGGATGTGCTTGAACGAGTACTCCTCGTCGGCGGCGACGCTCGAGGCACGCAGGTGGGCGACGAAGTCGCGACGCTCGAGCTCCGCCAGGCCCGGCTGCGGATCCTCCGGCGCTGCCCCCTCCTGGGCGCCGAGATGCGCCACCGCTCCTGCCCAGAAGACGGCGCCGACGACGGAGGCGTGGTGCGCGACCAGCTTCTCCTTCGGCTCCAGCCGGTCGAGGCGCGAGCTGATGAGTCCCTGGATGCTCGTCGGCACCGGAACGTCGCGCATCTCCTCGCCCTGCCAGCGCTCGAGGTCGAGCAGCCCCTCGTCTCGCAGCATTCGCACCGTCTCCTCGAGGAAGAGCGGGTTGCCACCGGCGTTCGCGATCAGCGCCTCGGCGAACGCGGTCTCGGCGTACGCGCTGTCGCCGGTGAGGTCGCCCAGCAGGGCCGCTGCCTGCTCAGGCCCGAGCGTCTGCAGCGCGACGGTGCGCCGCCGTCCCTCGCGGCCGAGAAAGCCGGGCGCCTCGTCGGCGAGCTCCGGCCGGGCGGTCCCGACGATCACGAGCGGCAGCTCGGGCTCCTCGACGAGGACGTAGGAGATCAGCTCGAGCAGCGTCGGCTCGGCCCAGTGGAGATCCTCGACCACGACCGCCGTCGGCCGCTGCGTCGCCATCAGCTCCAACGCGCGCCGGATCCCCCAATGCAGCTCGGCCTGCGAGATCTCGCTCGTCACATACGTCCCGCGCGGCGTGGTCGGGAACCCGATCAGGTTCGAGATCGCTGCGGCCACGGTGCGCAGCTCGTCGAGGTCCTGGGTCGGCAGCCCCTCGAGGAACGCGTCGAGCCGCGCCGTGATCGCCTCGCGGTCGTCGCTCTGGCGGATCCCGGCCGCCGACTTGAAGACCTCCATGACGGGCCAGTACGTGATGCCCTCGCCGTACGAGAGGCACTTCCCGCGGTGGATGTCGAAGCGGCTCTCGAGCCGCCGGACGAGCTCGAGCAGGAGCCTGCTCTTTCCGACGCCCGGCGAGCCGACGATCGCCGCCATGCCGACGAAGCGCTCCTCCGCCGCCGACTCGCAGAACGCGAGCAGCTCCTGCAGCTCGTCGTCGCGGCCGACGAGCCGGGTATCGGCCCGCGTCCGTGGGCCGGCGCCGTCCTGCGCGCCGGCGACGACCCAGACCTCGACCGGCTCCGCCTTCCCCTTCGCCTGCACGGGCGCCGCCGCCTCGAAGACGAACCTGTCCTTCGTCGCCAGGTACGTCGTCCGGCTGACGAGGATGCCGTCGATCGGCGCCGCCGACTGGATCCGCGCCGCGGTGTTGAGCACGTCGCCCGCGGCCGACCACTCGCCCTCGCTCGGCCGCGCCCCGAGCATCACGAGCGCCTCGCCGGTGTGGATGCCGATGCGGATGTGGAGGTCGAGCCACTCGTCCTCCTCGTTGAGCTCGGCGATCCCCTGCCGCACCGCGAGCGCGGCGCGGACGGCGCGCTCGGGGTCGTCCTCGTGGGCCTTCGGCGTGCCGAACAGCGCGAGGATGGCGTCGCCGCTGAACTTCTCGAAGGTGCCGCCGTGTCCCTCGAGCTCGCCGCGCACCTTCGCGTGATACGGCGCCACGAGCGACCGCACGTCCTCGGGATCGAGCTGCTCGGAGCGGGCGGTCGAGCCGACGAGGTCGACGAAGATCGCGGTGATCACCTTGCGCTCCTCGCTCGGGACCACCGACGGCGCGGCCGGCGCCATCGCGCTCCCGCACGAGAAGCAGAACTTCGCCTGCGGCGGATTCTCGGTCCCGCATTCGGTGCAGAACGGCATGGGAGGAGCGTACGCCCGGGGCGGATCGGGTTCTAGCCGCCGCCCAGCGTGATCTCGAGGCCCTCGCGGGCGATCAGCGGCGGCTCCTGGTCGTCCCGGACGATCTCGGCGACCTGGTCGTAGAGCTCCTCGAGCTCGCGGTCCGAGCGCATGGGGTCGTGGTGGAACATCCCGAGCTGGCCGACTCCGGCGGCGCGGGCGAAGGTCGCCGCGTGGACGACGCTCGAATGACCCCAGCCGAGCCGGTGCGGGTACTCGTCCTCCGTGTACTGCGAGTCGTGCAGGAGGAGGTCGGCACCCGCCGCGAGCGCCCAGCCCGAGACCCACTCCGGCTCGTCGTCGAGCGCGGCCGTCAGGTACGGCTCGTGGTCTGGGAGGTAGGCGAGCACGCGGCCTTCGTCCTCGATCCGGTACCCGAGCGTCGGGCCCCGATGCTCGACGGCCTGCGCCTCGAGCAGCGCGCTGCCGATCCGCCAGGGCTCGCGCGGCACGTCGTCGAACGCCGCCTCGGCCGGGGCCTCCACGAGGCCGATGGGGAAGAGCGGCGGCGACAGGTAGCGGGAGACCCGCCCGCGGAGCGTCGCAGTCGTGGACGGCGGGCCCCAGAAGCGGAGCCTCCAGCCGGCCCGCCAGAGCGGCGCGAAGAAGCCGAGACCCTCGACGTGGTCGAGATGGAGATGGGTCAGGCAGAGGTGGAGCACGCCGGGCTCGCGCTCGAGGAGCCGCTGGCCGAGCTCGCGGATCCTGGAGCCGGCGTCGAGGATCACCGTCGTGCCGTCGGCGAGGTCGAGCTCGACGCAGGAGGTGTTGCCGCCGTATCCCACGGTCGCCGGCCCCGGCGCGGAGAGCGATCCGCGCCGCGCCCCAGACGTGGATCCTCACGGTGCGGCCGGTAGCTCCCAGAAGATGGACATGGCCCCGACGACCTCGTCGGGGTGCGAGAAGAGCGGGAACGACGTGACGGTGATCTCGCGCTCGCGGCCGTCGAGCCCGCGGATCGCGAACGCGTCGTGCACCGGCCGCCGCTCCAGCAGAGCGATCCCGCCCGGCGTCTGCTCGGCGGTCAGCGGCTCCTCGTCCAGCGTGCGCGGCTGGAAGAGCTCCTGCCAGCGCGAGGCACGGAGGGCGCCCACGTCGAGGTAGGGACGCCCGAGCACCTCCGCGGCCGCGTCGTTGAAGTACACGAGGTCGCCGTGGGCGTCGATGATGAGCGTCGGCGTCGCGAGCTTCGTCGCGAACGAGCGGGCCACGATGAGGACGAGGTCGGGCTGCTTCCGCTCCATCGCTCGATCCTACGCCGCTCCTCGTGCGACTAGGCTTCGCGCCCGTGGCGAAAGTGGCGCCGAATGCTGGAAGCGCCGCCGGCGAAGCCGGCGCCGCCGAGCAGACAGACCGCGCGCCTTCCGGCGCGCCCTGGGAGCACGAGCTGCGACGCGTGATCGACGAGGAGCGCGAGGTCGACGGTCTCGGCGCCGACGAGCTCCTCGCCCTCTACCGCTCGCTCGTCCTCCTGCGCACGTACGACGAGCGCTCGCTCGTCTACCACCGGCAGGGACGGATCGGGACGTACGCGATCTTCTGGAACCACGAGGCGATGCAGGCGGGCTCGGTGCACGCGCTCGCCGACGAGGATTGGATCTTCCCCAGCTACCGCGAGTCGGCGATCGGCCTGCTGCGCGGGATGCCGGCAAGCACGGTCCTCCACTGGTGGCGCGGCCATCCGGCCGGCTGGTGGAACCCGGCGGAGTACCGCGTCGCCTCGATCTGCGTCCCGATCGGGACTCACGTGCCGCACGCAGCCGGCCTCGCCTGGGGGGAGAAGCTGAAGGGCACCTCGACCGTCGCGATCGCCTACTTCGGCGACGGCGCGACGAGCGAGGGCTCCTTCCACGAGGGCGCCAATCTCGCGGCGGTGATGCAGGCGCCGCTGATCCTCTTCTGCAACAACAACCAGTGGGCGATCTCGACGCCGCTCGAGGCGCAGACGCGCGCGGAGGCGCTCGTCGACAAGGCCGTGGGCTACGGCATGCCGGGCGTGCGCGTCGACGGCGGCGACGTGCTCGCCGTGTACGAGGCCACGCGCGAGGCGGTCGAGCGGGCCCGCGGCGGCGGGGGACCGACGTTCATCGAGGCGGTCACGTATCGCGCGGCCCCGCACGCGACTGCCGACGACCCGCGCGCCTACATCGACCTCGGGCGCGTCGAGGAGGAGAAGCGCAACGAGTGCGTCGGCCGCTACGACGCCTATCTCCGCCGGCTCGGCGTGCTCGACGACGCGCTCGCCGAGGAGATCAAGAACGAGGCGCTCGAGACGATGCGGCAGGGGATCGCCGAGGCCGAGGCCGAGCCGGAGCCGGATCCCGACCTCGTCTTCGACAACGCCTACGTCCTGCCGCCGCCGAACCTCCGCGAGGGCTGGATCACGTGAGCGAGCTCTTCCTGGTCGAGGCTGTGAACGACGCGCTTCACAGCGAGCTCGCCCGCGACGAGACGGTCATGGTCATGGGCGAGGACGTCGGTCGCGCCGGCGGCGTCTTCCGCGCGACCGCCGGGCTGCGCGAGCGCTTCGGCGAGAACCGCTGCGTCGACACGCCGCTCGCCGAGGCCGGGATCCTCGGCAGCGCCGTCGGGCTCTGCATGGCCGGCTGGCGGCCGGTCTGCGAGATGCAGTACGACGCCTTCTCGTATCCGTGCCTCGACCAGCTGATCACGCATGTCGGCCGCTACCGCTGGCGCACCGGCGGGAAGATGGAGTTCCCGCTCGTCGTGCGCATGCCGTACGGCGGCGGCGTCCGCGCGCCCGAGCTCCACGACGACTCGCCCGAGGCGTACTACGTCCACACCCCGGGCGTGAAGGTCGCGATCCCCTCGACACCGGCCGACGCGAAGGGGCTCCTCGCGGCGGCGATCCGGGACCCCGACCCCGTCGTCGTGCTCGAGCCCAAGCTCATCTACCGCGGTGAGAAGCAGGAGGTGCCGGAGGACGAGCACGTGGTGCCGCTGGGGCAGGCGCGGCTCGCGCGGGAGGGGAGGGACGTGACGCTCGTCGCCTACGGCGCGATGGTGCCGGTGTGCGAGCGGGCGGCGGACGCGCTCGAGAGCGAGGCCTCCGTCGAGGTCCTCGACCTCCGCTCCCTGCGGCCGCTCGACGAGGGCGCGCTGCTCGCCTCGGCGGCTAAGACGGGACGCGTCGTGGTCGTGCAGGAGGCGCCGCGCACCGCCGGCTTCGGCGCCGAGATCGCCGCGATCCTCGCCGAGAAGGCGATCCTCGACCTCCGCGGCCCCGTGCTGCGGGTGACCGGCTTCGACGTGCCGTATCCGTACTGGAAGATCGAGGATTGCTACATGCCGTCGGTCGAGCGGGTCGTCCATGCCGTCAGGCGCCTCCTCGAGTTCTGAGGCTGGAAGCGCCGACGGCGAAGCCGTCCGCGCCCGGCCGGTAGACGCCGCCGCCGCAGTCGGCGGTGGGCCGCGGCTGCGGATCTGGCTCGAGCGAGGCGAGTCGGGCTTCTGGCTCCGCGACGCCGCGACCGGCGAGGCGATGAAGTGGGACGACCCGCGCGTGCGGGTCGTGAGGCTCGCGGGTGCGTCGTACCGGACGGAGGAGCTGCAGGACGACGCGTTCGCTCCGGGCCGGAGGCTCGCGCTCGTCCGGGAGCCCGAGAACGAGCACGACCCGGACGCGGTCGCCGTCTGGGACGCGGAGCGCCGGCTGCAGGCGGGCTACGTGCCTGCGGAGGTCGCGCCCGAGTTGAACGGCGACGAGCAGGCGGTGTCGCTCTGGGAGTTCCGCGGCGACGACGGACGGCGCATCGGGCTGCGCGTCTTGCTCGCGCCGGCGGACGCCTGGATCCAGGAGCCACGCGCATGAGGGGCTGGTTATCCCGCGACTACGAGCCGGTCGTCACCGTCGACCCAGGCGAGTCGGTGTCGTTCCACTCGTACGCAGCGTTCTGGACCTGGGACCGCGACGTCGAGCCGCAGCGTCCCGAGGGCGCCGGCCACGCGCTCTACGGCCCGATCGCCCTGCGCGGAGCACGAGCCGGGCAGACGCTCGTCGTGCGCATTGACGAGATCGTGACTCGTGACTGGGGACGGACGTGGGCGCCGCCCGGCGAGCTGTTCACGTGGTCGTTGGACGGGGACACGTGGCGGCTCGGACCGCACGCGGTCCGCTCGGCGCCATTCCTCGGAGTGATCGGGATGCCTCCACCCGAGCCCGGTGAGCACTCGACGACTCCGCCGCGCCGGTGGGGAGGAAACATCGACTGCAAGGAGCTCGTCGCGGGCACGACGCTCTTTCTCCCGATCCCGGTAGACGATGCCCTGCTCATGGCCGGCGACGGTCACGGCGCGCAGGGCGACGGCGAGGTGTCGGGGACGGCGATCGAGTGCCCGGTCGAGCGGGCGACGCTCACGCTCGGCGTCGACGACCGCGACCTGCGCTCGCCGATCGCCCGCACCAGCGACTCCTGGCTCGCGCTCGGGTTCGACGAAGACCTCGACCTCGCCGCCGAGCAGGCGACGCAGACCATGCTCGACCTGATGGAGCGCGAGCTCGGGGTCTCGCGGGCGGAAGCCTTCGGGCTGGCGAGCGTCGCCGTCGACCTGCGCGTGACGCAGGTCGTCAACGAGGTCAAGGGCGTCCACGCGGTGCTCCGAGACGACGCGATCCGCTAGAACTGCGGCTCGTGGCGTACGAGTTCAAGCTGCCCGACCTCGGCGAGGGCCTGACCGAGGGTGAGATCGCGCGCTGGCTGGTCGAGGAGGGGCAGGAGGTGGCCGAGGACGCCCCGCTCGTCGAGATCGCGACCGACAAGACGACGGTCGAGATCCCGTCGCCGGCGAGCGGCAAGGTCTCGCGGATCCTCGTCGCGGAGGGCGAGGTCGTCCCGGTCGGCACCGTCCTGGTCGTGATCGGTGGCGACGGCGCGGCGACGCCGCCGAAGCGAGAGCAGCCTGCCGTCTCGCCTCCCGCGCCCGAGAGGGCCCGCGCGACGCCGCTCGTCCGCAAGGTCGCGGCCGAGCTAGGCGTCGATCTTGCCGGCGTACGTGGCACCGGTCCTCAGGGACGAATCACCGAGGACGACGTCCGTGCGACCGCCGGGGGCGATGGAACCGCGAGGACGAGCGAGGGCGAGCGCGTGGCCTTGCGCGGAGCCCGCCGCCAGATGTTCGAGCACCTGACGCGCGCGCACCGGGAGATCCCGGCCGTGACGTGGGTCGAGGAATGCGACTTCACGGACGCCGACCTGAAGCGGCTCGTGCCGCTCGTCCTTCGGGCGGTCGTCGAGTCGCTGCGCGAGTTCCCGGAGCTGAACGCGCGGGTCGAGGACGGCGAGCTCGTGCTGCTCGACCGCTACGACGTCGGCGTGGCCGTCCAGACCGAGCAGGGGCTCGTCGTCCCCGTCGTGCACGGCTGCGACCGGCTCTCGCTCGACGAGCTCGACGCCGAGGTGCGCCGCCTCGCCGAAGCCGCACACGCCGGCGCGCTGAAGCCGGAGGAGCTGCGCGGCGGCACCTTCACGGTGACGAGCGCGGGCAAGTCCGCCGGCCTGTTCGTGACGCCGCTCGTCAACCATCCCGAGGTCGCGATCCTCGGCGTCCACCGCATCGACGAGCGGCCGGTCGTGCGGGACGGCGAGGTCGTCGTCCGCCGGATGGGCAACGTGTCGGTCACCTTCGACCATCGCGTGATCGACGGCAAGCGCGCGGCGGACTTCGGCCTCGCGGTGATCGGGCGCCTGCAGGGACGCGGCTAGGCGACGGCCTCGGCGGCCTCGTCCTCGGCGAGGTGAGGCTCGAGCATCGACTCGATGCGCGGCGCGGTCGCGCGGCCCTCGAGGCGCGAGACGACACGCCGCTCGACGATCAGCGCGAGCGAGGGAACCTGTTCCACCCGGAACCGCTCGGCGAGGTCGGGCCGGTCGTCGACGTCGACCTTGCTGACGCGGAGACGGCCGCGCTCCTTGCGCGCGATGTGGGCGAGCAGGCTCTCCATCCGCCGGGCCGGGCCGGAGCGGTGGGAGGTGAAGAAGACGAGGTGGGGACGTGCGTCGGGGGTCACTTGGGCCTCCTGGCGGGGTCTGGGCGAACAACGGACGAGCTGCGTCCACGGTTACGGTTTGCGCGTGGGATCGTGGTACTGGATCGGGGTCAGCGCGGGCCTCGGCGCCGCCGTCGGCACCCTCGTCGCCGCCGGCGTCGGCGCCGCGGTGCGCACCGTCCTCGTGACCGCGGGCGTTGCCGCCACGCTCGCCGGTGCGGGTCTCGGGTTCGGCATCTACGAGTGGCAGCCCGGCGGGTGGCCCGACATCGCGCTCGGTGCAGGAGGTGCGCTGCTCGGACTCCTCGGCGCGGCGCCGATCGTGAGCGGCGCGCTCAGGCGCGGCGGGACGCGGGGCGGCACCGGCACCCTCGTCGGCGGCGCGGCGTTCGTCATTGCGGCGCTGGCCTGGATCCCCGCGGCCGGCTACGTCATCGCCGTGCTGCTGCCCGCCCTCGCCCTGCGGCTCAGACGGACGCAGCCGGAGCGGTACGCCGGTTTGCGAACGCTCGCGCGCGACGAGTAACCGGCCGCGTGGCCCGCAAGCTCGTACTCATCGTCGTCGACGGGATGACCCCGGCCGCGTTCGAGCGCGCGATCGAGAGCGGCCGGGCGCCCGCCATGTCCTTCCTCGCGGAGCACGGCGACTACCGGCAGGCGACGTCGGTCTTCCCCTCCCTCACGCCGGTCTGCCTGACCTCGATCGCAACCGGCGCCGGGCCCGGCGTCCACCACATCCCCTCGCTCGTCTGGTGGAACCGCGAGGAGCGCCGGATCGTGGAGTACGGCTCGTCCTTCGCAGCCCTGCGCGCGGCCGGCCTCTCGCAGTCGCTGCTCGACCCGATCTTCAACATGAACGCCCGGCACCTCTCGCCCGACGCCGTGACCGTCTACGAGGCGCTCGAGGACGCCGGCCTCGTCACGGCCGCCGTGAACATCACCTGCTATCGGGGCCCTCACCGCTACCTGCCGACGCTTCCCGGCATCCAGCGCGCCGCGTACGGCCCCCGGCGCTTCTTCTTCTACGGCCTCTTCGAGTCGGACCGGACGGGAGCCCCGTTCGCGGTGCGCAGCCGCCGCACCGGCTCGGTCGACGCGTACGCCGCGGCGGTGGGGCGCTGGCTCGTCACGCGCGACGGCTTCGACTTCCTCGCCTTCTACCTCTCCGGCTACGACTTCGCCTCGCACGCCTCCGGGCCGGACGGAGCCGCCGCGCAGCATGCGCTCGAGCAGGAGGACGCGGCGATCGGTGCGCTCCTCGACGCGGCCGGCGACCCGGACGAGTTCCTCGAGCGCTACGCGGTCGTGCTGCTTTCCGACCACGGCCAGACGCGCGTCGGCCAGGCGGCCAGGCTGGAGGAGCGGTTCTCGGACCTCCGCGGCGAGGTCGTCGTGACGGGCTCGAACCGCGCGGGGCAGGTCTACCTGCTTCCGAACGCGCGCCTCGACGTCGCGGAGCTCGCGCGCAGGCTCGACGGGCTCGCGGCGGTCGACGTCACGCTCCGCCGCGAGGGCGAGGAGGTGATCGTCCGGCGCGAAGGAGCGGACGCACCCGTGGACACGCTCGACCACCCGGACGCAGCGTGGCGGGCGCGCTCGGCGCTTCAGAACCCGAACGCGGGCGAGCTGCTCGTCTCCGCCGCGGAGGGCTGGGAGCTCGTCGACCTCGGCGGCCGTCACCACGCCGGCGGCGGCAGTCACGGCTCCCTCGTCGCGGGCGACTCCCTCGTCCCGCTCGTGACCGTCGGCGTCGGGGGGGAGATCCGCCGGATCACCGACGTCGCTCCCGCCGTGCTCGAGCACTTCGGCATCCCCGCCCCGAGCTCGATGGAGACGCCGGCCCGTGTCGGCTGAGGAGCGCGCGCGCATGGTCGACGCCCAGCTCCGCCGGCGCGGCATCGGCGACGAACGGGTGCTCGCGGCGATGGGACGGGTGCCGCGCGAGCGCTTCCTGCCGCCCGACCTGCGCGAGGCCGCGTACGCGGACGCTGCGCTCCCCATCGGCGGCGAGCAGACGATCTCGCAGCCCTACATGGTCGCGCTCATCTGCGAGCAGCTCGCGCTGCGGGGAACCGAGCGCGTGCTCGACGTCGGCACGGGCTCCGGTTACCAGGCGGCCGTGCTCGCCGAGCTCGCCGGCGAGGTGCACACGATCGAGCGGATTCCCGAGCTCGCGGCGCAGGCGCGCGCGAGCCTCGCCGCGGCCGGCTACGGGGACCGCGTCCACCTCCACGTCGGCGACGGCACACGCGGCCTGCCGGAGCACGCGCCGTTCGCCGCGATCGCCGTCGCGGCCGCCGCCCTCGAGGCGCCGCCGGCGCTGCACGACCAGCTCGAGGAGCGCGGCCGTCTCGTCGTCCCCGTCGGCGGCGCGGACGGGCAGTGGCTCGAGGTCGTCGTGCGGACGCCGGAAGGACCTGCCGTCCTCCGCACCGTCCGGTGCCGCTTCGTCCCGCTCGTGGCGGGGAGGTGACCCCGTTTCCGGGCCGGCCGACCGGATAGGAACGACGGAGAGAATGGGGTCGAGGTCAGCTACCGAGCTGTTGCAGCTACCTGTGCAGCTCCACGGAATCCGCCTCGGCCGCCCGGTCGACGTGCTTCTCGACCCCGTGGACTGGCGGGCGCTCGGCTTCGTCGTCCTCTGCGGCGACGAGAGCCGCCGCTTCCTCGTCTTCGCCGCCGCCGACCTGCAGGACGACGCGATCTCCGTGCCGTCGGCCCTTCTGCTCCTCGAGGACGTGGACTTCTACCGCGACCGCTCCCGCTCGTTACGTTCGCTGCTCGGTCGCGCGGTCGTGAACGCCGCGCACGGGCTCGGAGAGCTGCGCGACCTGGTCGTCCGCCCGGACGGCGGCGTCGAGGGGCTCGTGGTGAAGGAGGACGGCCGGGTGCGCGAGGTTTCCCCGGCGGGCGCCGGGATCGAGCCCGAGCAGGTGTCGGCGGCCTGAGCCGCAGAGGCGCTACCCTCGCCGACGACCGTGGAACGCCCGGCCGCCTCCCTCCCGCCCGCGCGGCCGCGCCTGGTCGCGTCGCTCCTCTCCGCCCACAACTGGCGGCAGCTCGGCAAGTTCTGCGCCGTCGGCGCGGTCGGCTACCTCATCAACCTCGCCGTCTACGGCGCACTGGTGCACGAGCGCGTCCACTATCTCGCCGCCGCGACGTGCTCCTTTCTCGTCGCCGTCACGAGCAACTACACGTGGAACCGGCTCTGGACGTTCCGCGAGCACCGCGGTCACGTCGGGATCCAGGGGATGCGCTTCTTCCTCGTCTCGCTGGCGGCTCTGGGCGCCAACCTCCTCGTGCTCCACCTGCTCATCGCCTACGGCGACCTCGGCAAGCTCCCTGCGCAGGCCGTCGCGATCGTCGTCGTGACGCCGCTCAACTTCGTCGGGAACAAGCTCTGGTCGTTCCGCCGCGCGAAGGCGTAAGTACCGTTCGCGCGGTGAGGGGTCTCCTCGCCGCCGCCCTCGCCGCCCTCGTCGCCGTCGCGCTCGCCCCCTCCGCCTTCGGCTCGACGGGCACAACCTCGACCGGCCCCGCGTACGACGGCAAGGGACACCTGATCCAGACTCCGCTCGTCCCGGCGCGGCCGGGGACCTCGCTCACGTCGGCGCAGGCGCTGCGGATCTTCGAGCGGTATCCCAAGGTCGCCGACTGGCTCTCGCGCTACCCGAAGTCGGGCCGCAGCCACGAGGTGACGCACGACGCGAAGACCGGCCAGTGGACGGTGAAGATCTGGTGGGGCGCCGCCGGCGAGATCGCCGAGGGAACGGTGCAGGACTCGAGCGGCGCCGTCACCGAGGCGTGGACCGGCCCACAGGTGGCGTGGGGGATGGCGCGCGGCTCGCCGGGCGCGTTCGGCGGCACCGCGATCAACAACCCGTGGGTCTGGGGAGCGTTCTGCCTCGTCTTCCTCGCCGGGCTCGGCGACTGGCGTCGCCCGCTGTCGCTCCGCAACCTCGACCTGCTCTTCCTGCTGTCGCCGACCGCGTCGCTCTGGTTCTTCAACCACGGGGACGTCTTCACGGCGGTGCCGCTCTTCTACCCGCTCCTCGTCTGGGTCGTGCTGCGCGGAACGTGGATCGGCGTCCGGAACCGCGGCACCCCCGGGGCTTCGCGCTGGCCGGTCTGGGTGCTCCTCGGAGCGACGATCTTCCTCGCCGGCTTCCGCGTCGGGCTCAACGTCGAGCGCTCGAACGTCATCGACGTCGGCTACTCCGGCGTGATCGGAGCCCAGCGGATCGTCGCGGGACAGGCCCCGTGGGGGAACTTCCCCGTCGAGAAGACCGCCCCGAACGGCAAGAGGCTCAGGGCGTGCGGGCCGGCCGACGCCTCGGGCGAGATCCGCAACTGGATCCAGACGAACGGGCGCTGCGAGAGCGCGAACCCGGAGGGGGACACGTACGGGCCGGTCGCGTACGAGTCGTACATCCCCGGCTACCTCGCCGTGGGCTGGAGCGGGAAATGGGACGACCTGCCGGCCGCGCACTTCACCTCGATCGCGTTCGATCTGCTCACGCTGCTCGGCCTCTTCCTCGTCGGGGTGCGCTTCGGCGGCCGGCGGCTCGGCGCCGTGCTCGCGTTCGCATGGGCGGCCTATCCCTTCACCCAGTACGTCTCGAACTCGAACACGAACGACACGATCATGCCCTGCTTCCTCGTGTGGGGCTTCTGGCTGGTCTCAAGACCGGCGGCCCGCGGCTTCTTCGCCGCCCTGTCCGGCTGGACGAAGTTCGCCTCCCTGCTCGTCGCGCCGCTCTGGATCACGTACCCCGGGCGGAGGCCGAGCCGCGGCGCCCTCCTGGGCTTCGCCGCCGCGACGCTCGCCGCCTTCTCCGTTTTGCTCCTCGAGCCGAATCCGCTGCACGAGGCGCAGGTCTTCTGGACGAGGACCGTCGGTTTCCAGATCGGACGCGCCGCGCCGTGGTCGCTCTGGGACTGGAGGCAGTACCACGCGCGCGGGCTGCCGGACCTCCACCTCGTGCAGCGCGTGCTGCAGGTGGCGCTCGTCGTGGGAGCGGTCGCGGCCGCGTTCGTCCCCCGCCGCAAGTCGCCGCTCCAGCTCGCCGCGCTCACCGCCGTGCTCCTCGCGGGCTTCGAGCTCGTCGTCACGTACTGGCTCTACACGTACATCCCGTGGTTCTATCCCTTCGCCGCGCTGGCCCTGCTCGCGCCGGCGCTGCCGCTGCGGCAGCTCGTGACGCAGTCAGGCCGGGACGCGCACGAGCTCGATCTCCTCGGCGCGCCCCGCATCGGTGCACGTGAGGAGGACGCCCTCCAGCCTCACGTCGCCTTCCGCCGGCTCGAACTTGACGGGTAGCCGCGTTCGCATGCGTGCGATCGCGAGCTCGGACCGGACGCCGATGACCGAGTCGTGGGGTCCGGTCATCCCCGCGTCGCTCACGGCGGCTGTGCCGCCGGGGAGGATGCGCGCGTCGTTCGTCTGGACGTGCGTGTGCGTGCCGATCACGGCGGTGGCACGGCCGTCGAGCCACGTCGCGAGCGCGACCTTCTCGCTCGTCGCCTCGGCGTGGAAGTCCACGATCACGACCGGCGCTGCGGCCCGCGCCTCGTCGACGAGGGAGTCGACGAGCTCCCAGGGAGAGATCGGCGTCGGCAGGAAGAGCTGGCCGAGCAGGTTGACGACGGCGACCGCGACGCTGTTCCGCGCCTCGACCACGGCCAGTCCGCGCCCCGGTGCCTCCGAGCCGGAGTTCGCCGGCCGGATCACGCGCTCGCTCGTCGCGAGGTAGGCGGCGATGCCGCTGCGGCGGTAGGTGTGGTTGCCGAGCGTGACCACGTCCGCGCCGGCGGCCAGCAGCCTGTCCGCGAGCTTGCCCGTGATCCCGGCGCCGTCGGCGGCGTTCTCGCCGTTGACGATCGCGAGGTCGGCGTCGAAGCGCTCGCGCAGCTCGGCCAGGTGCTCCTCCACGGCCCGACGCCCCGGCACGCCGAAGACGTCCGCGAGGAAGAGGATCTTCAACGCGGCGGGCCTTCTAGCCGGTCGTGAGCACCGGAGCCGCGCGGACCTCGATGGTCACGTGGTTGCCGGCGTCGTTCGTGTAGCGCGAGAGCGCCTGGTGCTCGACGACGGCGAGGTCGGCCACTCGTCCGAGCTTCGTCGCGCCGCTCACGACCGGCGTGCCGACCGTGAGCGACGGGTCTGCGGCGAGCTGCGTCACAGCGACGACGAGCGAAGGAGCGGTCTGCGGCTGGATGTCGATCTCGGATCCGTACGCCTTTCCCTCCACCACGAACGGCCGGATCGCGACCACGGTTCCGTCCACCGGCGAGTAGACGTCGCTGCCGATCGGTGCGCCGACGTCGATCGCCGACGTCCCGCCGCCCGTCAGCTGGTACCAGCTCGGCGAGCCGCCGCCGCCGCCGAAGATGCCGTGGACGATCCGCTGCACGAGGCCCTCGTTGGCCTGGTGGCCGAGCGGGTGGAGCGTGAGAGCGCCGTCGCCCGCGGAGTGGTAGCCGATCGCGGTCAGGCGGCTCTGCGAGACCGGGAGCTGCAGGTGAACCTGGCCCCGCTGCGCGATGATCTCGGCGGTCGGCTGCGTCTGCGCGACCGCGGCGAGCGGAGTCCGTGGCACCACCACGGAGGTCGGCACCGTGCCCTTGCTGAACGCGGTCAGGCCGAGCGCGACGAGGAAGACCGCCGAGAGGACGACGAGAAGGGCGACCCGGCGCGCCCGGCGCGCGGCGCGCGCTCGCTGGCGTTCGACCCGCCGCCTTGGATGCGCGGACGGCATGTCGCGCGGCACCTTATCGAACTGCGGCTCGGGATCCCAGAGGTCCAGCGCCAGATTTCCCTGGATCCGCGCGGGGGCGGCGTTAGCATCACCCGCATGCCGCCGCCGGCGCCGGTGACCATCGAGATCCCCCGGTGGGCGCAGCTCGTGCTGCTGCCGCTGCTGCTGTTGCTCGCGTGGACGGTGGCCGGAGCCGTGCGTCACGTCCTCTTCCTCTTCCTCGTCGCGCTGCTCATCGCCCTGCTGCTCAACCCGCTCGTCCGGGGTCTCGGGAGGGCCTGGATTCCCCGCGGGCCCGCGGTAGCGCTCGTCTATCTCGCCTTTGCAGCCGTCGTCGCACTGGCGATCCTCGCTCTCGCCACGGTGGTCGTGCAGCAGACACGGAGCGCCGCCCACCGGGTGGACAACTACTTTACGGTCCATTCCGGACACCCGCCGCGGACCGGCGCGCAGCAGGATCTCGCACGCTTCCAGCGCTGGCTCGACCGGCACCATCTGAGCAGCGTCCACGTCCAGCACTCCGGCGAGAAGTTCCTCAACCAGGTCGGGACGAAGGACGTCCAGCGGTACACGTCGAAGGCGCTGCACTGGGCGGAGGGAGCCGGGCTCACCGTCGTGACGCTCCTCTTCGACGTGCTGCTGATCGTCGTCGTCTCGATCTACATGCTGCTCGACATGCAGCGGCTGACGGATGCCGTCGACCGACGATTCCCGCCGTGGGGACGCGGCGGGCTGATCGTGCGGATGGAGCAGGCGGTGGCGAGCTACGTCAAGGGCCAGCTCCTCCTCTCGCTCATCATCGGCGTCAGCGTCGGCGCCGGGCTGTGGATCCTGGGGATGGTCGGGTTGATGCCGAACGGCGGCAAGTACGCTGCGGCCTTCGGCGCCTGGGCCGGGGTGACCGAGCTGATCCCGTACATCGGCCCGTGGCTCGGCGCCGCGCCGCCGGTGCTGTACGCGCTCGTCCAGCACCCGCTCTCGGCGCTGTGGGTCGCGCTGCTCTTCCTCGTGATCCAGCAGCTCGAGGGACACGTCGTCGTGCCGAAGGTGATGGGACACTCGTTGCGCCTCCATCCGCTGCTCGTGATCTTCGGCCTGCTGGCGGGCGGCGAGATCTACGGCTTCCCTGGGATCCTCGTCGCGCTGCCGCTGCTCGCCGCCGGGCGCGCGATGTGGGAGTTCTTCTCGGAACGCGTCGCGCTCCAGGAGTGGGATGGCCGAGCGCCGCTCGCGGAGATCGGCCTCGAGCCCGGCGGCGAGACGGAGCCGGCGCCCGAGACGCCGCCGGCGCCGGCTGCCTGAGCGGCGCGAGCGGCGTACTCTTCGGACGTGAGCTCGTTCCCGGTCACGCGCCTCCGCCGCTTCCGTCGCACGGCCTCGCTGCGCGGGCTCGTGCGCGAGACGAGGCTCTCGCTCGACCAGTTCGTGATGCCGCTCTTCGTCGCGCCCGAGCCGCTCGCGAACGAGGAGCTGCCGGGCATGGCACGCTTCGACGTCGACGGCATGCTGCGCGAGGCGGAGGCGCTGACCGCCGCAGGCGTTCGCGCCGTCCTCCTCTTCGGTGTTCCCGCGGAGAAGGACGAGGATGCAACGGGGGCCTGGGGGGACGACGGCATCGTCCAGCAGGCGCTACGCGCGCTGCGGCCCCGGTTCCCGGAGCTCGTGCTGCTCACCGACGTCTGTCTCTGCGAGTACACGTCGCACGGCCACTGCGGCGTCGTGGTGGACGGCGAGGTCGACAACGACCGCAGCCTCGAGCTGCTCGCGCGTACCGCGGTCAGCCACGCCGAGGCCGGGGCCGACGTCGTCGCGCCGAGCGACATGATGGACGGCCGCGTGGCCGCCATCCGCGAGGCGCTCGACGACCACGGCTTCGAGACGATGCCGATCCTCGCCTACTCGGCGAAGTACGCCTCGGCCTTCTACGGGCCGTTCCGCGAGGCGGCCGACAGCGCGCCGGCGTTCGGCGACCGGCGCGGCTACCAGATGGACCCGGCGAACGTCCGCGAGGCCCTGCGGGAATGCAAGATCGATCTCGACGAGGGGGCGGACGCGGTCATGGTCAAGCCCGCGCTGCCGTACCTCGACGTGATCCGCGCGGCGCGCGAGGCCTTCCAGGCGCCGCTTGCGGCCTACAACGTCTCCGGCGAGTACGCGATGGTCAAGGCCGCGGCTCGGGCCGGGTGGCTCGACGAGCGCACGGCGGCGCTCGAGTCGCTGACGGCGATCAAGCGGGCCGGCGCGGACCTGATCGTCAGCTACTGGACGAAGGATCTCGCCGCTTGGCTCTGACCGCGCGGTCGGAGCTCTACCGCCGTGCGCTCCAGCTGATCCCCGGCGGCGTCAACTCGCCGGTTCGGGCGATGCGCGCCGTCGGACTCGACGAGCCGCTCTTCGTCCGGTGCGGCGAGGGGCCCTACGTCGAGACCGCGGACGGCCGGCGGCTCCTCGACTGGGTCATGTCCTGGGGTCCTCTTCTCTTCGGCCACGCCGATCCCGAGGCGGTGGAGGCGGTGCGCTTCGCGGCGTCGCGCGGGACGAGCTTCGGCGCCGCGACCGAAGCCGAGGTCGAGCTCGCCGCCGAGATCGTCGACGCCGTTCCGTCGGTCGAGAAGGTGCGGCTCGTCTCCTCGGGGACCGAGGCCGCGATGAGCGCGCTACGGCTCGCGCGCGCCTTCACGAAGCGCGACCGGATCCTCAAGACGGCCGGGGGCTATCACGGCCACGCCGACGCGCTGCTCGCGAGCGCCGGCTCGGGACTCGCGACGCTCGGGATCCCGGCCTCGGCCGGAGTGCCGACGGGCGCGGCGGCGGACACGATCGTGGTCCCGTACAACGACACCGACGCCGCGGCGGAGGCCGTGCTGCACCACGGCGAGGGCCTCGCCGCGATCGTCGTCGAGCCGGTCGCCGCGAACATGGGCGTCGTCCCGCCCGAGCCGGGGTACCTCGAGACGCTGCGCCGCCTGTGCGACGTCTCGGGCGCGCTGCTCGTCTTCGACGAGGTGATCACGGGCTTTCGCATCGCGCGCGGCGGCGCACAGGAGCGCTTCGGGGTGCTCCCCGACCTGACCGTGCTGGGCAAGATCGTCGGCGGGGGGCTTCCGCTCGCGGCGTTCGGCGGCAGGGGGGAGATCATGGACCTCCTCGCCCCGGCCGGGCCCGTGTACCAGGCGGGCACGCTCGCCGGAAACCCGCTCGCGACCGCCGCGGGCCTGTCGGTGTTGAGGCGGCTGCGCGACGATGCCGTCTACGACGAGCTCGAGCGCCGGGCCGAGCTGCTCGAGGAGGGGCTCGCACCGTTCGGTCGCGTCCAGCGGGTGGGCGCGCTCCTCACGCTCTTCATGAGCGACGGGCCGGTACGCAACTTCGAGGACGCGCAGCGGTGCGACACCGGGCGCTACGCGGGCCTCTTCCGGCATCTGCTCGAGCAGGGCGTCTATTTCCCGCCGTCGCAGTTCGAGGCGCTCTTCCCCTCCACGGCGCACGGCGAGGAGGAGATCGAGCGCACGGTCGACGCGGTCGCCGGCTTTGCTCGCTGACCTCTGGGAGACGATGGCCGTCGAGGCCGCGGCCGAGAGCTCGCTGTGGGCGGATTGCCTGCTGCCGGAGACGGAGCGCGAGCGCAGCCCCGTCTTCTCCCCGCTCGGCGAGGCGCGCCACGCGCTGGGGCTCGAGACGATCTACGAGGGTTATCTCGTCCACTACGGCCGGCCGCGCCTCTTCGCGCCTCCCGACGACGACACGGCTCTGCTCCTCGGCGACTACCTCTACGCGCACGGCGTGGCGCGGATCTCGGCGCTGCACGACGTCGTGGCCGTCGCCGACCTCTCGGAGCTCATCTCGCTCTGCAGCCAGCTGCGCGCCGAGGAGAGAGACGGCGACGGGCCGCTGTGGGCGGCGACCGCCGCGCTCCTCGGCCGCGGGGCGCTCGACGAGGCGCGGAGGGCTCTCCGCCTCCACGCCGATCCGGCGCCGCTCGATCGCGTGGCGCGGGCGGCGGCCGGGGACGAGGCCGTCGCTGCCGCGCTCGCGGCCCACGCGCGACGGCGGGTGAGCTAGGCTCCCGCTGTGCTCGCCGCGATGTTCCACGCGCTGCTGGCCGTGGAGACGGCCGCGCAGGAGGGGAGCAAGGTCGTCCTCCTGATGCTCGCGACCGGCGGTGTCTTCGTGCTCGTGATCGCCCTCGGCGAGCTGAGCCACTGGGCGGCCAAGCAGCGCCGCCGGCGGCAGGAGCGCTACTAGGCCCGCAGGGGCTCCGGCGGTCCGGTGACGTTGCCGGCCCGGGCGTAGACTCGCGGCGTGGCCGGGTTGCCGCGCGGCACTGTCACGTTCCTCTTCACGGACGTCGAGGGCTCGACGCGGCTGCTGGACGAGCTCGGCGCCGAGGAGTACGGGAACGCGCTCGCCGGGCATCGGGGCGTCCTGCGCAAGGCGTTCGGCAGGCACGGCGGGGTCGAGGTCGACACGCAGGGGGACGCGTTCTTCGTCGCGTTCCCGACCGCGCCCGGCGCGCTCGAGGCCGCGCGAGAGGCGCAGCGGGAGCTGGGCCTGCCGGTGCGGATGGGGCTGCACACCGGTACTCCCCTGCTGACGGAGGAGGGATATGTGGGGGCGGATGTGCACCGCGCGGCGCGGATCGCGGCTGCGGGTCATGGCCGGCAGGTGCTCGTCTCGGCTGCGACCGCGGCGCTCCTCGACGGTGTGGCGCTGCGCGATCTCGGCGAGCATCGGCTCAAGGACCTGAGCGCGCCGGAGCGGATCTTCCAGGTCGGCGACGCGGAGTTTCCGCCCCTCAAGACGCTGTACCGCACGAACCTGCCGGTTCCGGCGACGCCGTTCCTCGGCCGCGAGCAGGAGCTCGGCGACGTGCGGGGCCTGCTCGCCCGGGAGGACGCCCGGCTCGTGACGCTGACGGGCGCCGGCGGCTCCGGGAAGACGCGCCTCGCTCTCCACGCCGCCGGAGAGGCGGCAGAGGCGTACCCGGACGGCGTCTGGTGGGTGCCACTCGCGCCGCTCACCGACCCCGCGGACGTCGGGCCGGCGGCGGCGCGCGCGCTCGGCGGCGGCGGGACGCTCCCGGAGCTCGTCGACGGGCGGCGGCTCCTGCTCCTGCTCGACAACTTCGAGCACGTCGTCGAAGCGGCGCCCGAGGTGGCCGCCGTGCTCGCGGAGTGCCCGCACGCCGACGTGCTCGTGACGAGCCGCGAACGGCTCCGCGTGCAGGGCGAGCACGTCTACCCGGTGCCGGTGCTCGAGCGCGGCGAGGCGCGGCGCCTCTTCGTCGCGCGGGCGCGGGCCGCGCGGCCGGACTTCGAGGAGGACGGGGCCCTGGACGACCTCTGCGCCCGCCTCGACGACCTGCCGCTCGCGCTCGAGCTTGCCGCCGCGCGCACGTCGCTCCTCTCGACCCGGCAGCTCCTGGAGCGGCTGGGCAACAGGCTCGACCTCCTCAAGGGCGGGCGCGACGCCGAGACCCGCCAGCAGACGCTTCGCGCCACGATCGAGTGGTCGTACGAGCTGCTCCACCCCGACGAGCGAGAGCTGCTCGCGGCGCTGTCCGTCTTTCGCGGCGGGTGGACGCTCGAGGCGGCGGAGCAGGTCGCGGACGCCGACCTCGAGCTCATGCAGTCGCTCGTCGACAAGAGCCTCGTTCGCCGCTGGGAGTCGGGCCGCTTCGGGATGCTCGAGACGATCCGCGAGTTCGCGGCCGAGCAGCTCGAGGCAGGCGGCGAGGCCGACGCGGTACGCCGCCGTCACGCAGGCTTCTGCTTCGAGATCGTGGATGCGGCGGGGCTGTGGCCCGAGGCCTTCGCGGCGGGATCCGCGTCGGCGGAATACGGGACGGTCGCGGCGGAGCTTCCGAACATCCGCGCCGCTCTCGCGCATCTGCTTGCTTCCGGGGAGCTGGAACTCGCTGCCGGGATCGCCCTCCGCCTCGAGAACTTCTGGGTCTCGAACGCCCCCGTCGAAGGGAAAGCGGTGTGCCGCGCGCTCCTGGAGCAGGATCCCGCCTACCCGCCGGAGTTGCACGCGTGGCTCGTCCGCGCCTTCGGCGGCACCACGTACATCCTCGGCGACTTCGAAGAGGGGGCCGGCTACATCGAGGACGCGCTCCTGGAGTACGAGCGCCTCGGCGACGACTGGGGAGTCGCGCACATTCTCCACCGGATGGCCTCGGAAGCGCTGCGCGTCGGCGATGCGGCGCGGGCGCGCGAGCTCACGGAACGAAGCCTCGCTCTCGATTCGGACAGCTTCAATCGCGCTTCCGCGCTGAGAGTTCTCTGCGGCGTGGCCGGACTGGAGGGTCGTCTGGAAGAAGCTTTCGATCTCGCGCAGCAGGCCGCAGCCGCCGCGGGGTCGATCAACTTCACGTGGTTCCAGACGCATGCCCTCCTCCAGGGCGCGGACTTCGCCATGGGGCTGGGACGGCTCGACGCGGCGAGCGAGTGCGCCAAGGAGGCTCTTCACCTCTCTCATGAGATGGGCGACGTGATGACCACCGCCTACGGTCTCACCACGCTCGCGCAGCTCGCGGCTGCGCGGCGCGACCCGGAGGAGGCCGGCCGTCTCTGGGGGGCCGTCGAAGCGGAGTCCGACCGGCGTCGCATCGGCCAGTGGGAGCAGGAGAAGGACGAGCTCGCCCAGGGTCTCGACGCCGCCCGCGGGCCAGAGTTCGAGCGCGGGCGGGAAGCGGGGCGCCGCTGCTCGCTCGACGAGGCGGTCGCCTACGCGCTCTCCCTAGACTGAGCCCGCATGGCCCTGCGCGACCTCCGCGACTGGATCGCGCTGCTCGAGCGCGAGGGCGAGCTCGTGCGCGTCGCGGCCGAGGTCGATCCCGACCTCGAGATCACCGAGATCGTGGAGCGCACCGTCAAGACGGGCGGGCCGGCGCTGCTGTTCGAGCAGCCGAAGGGATCCGAGCGTCCGCTCCTGATCAACCAGTTCGGCACCGAGCGGCGGATGTGCCTCGCCTTCGGCGTCGAGCGGCTCGACGACGTCGCCAGGCGCGTCGCGGACGTGCTCGAGATGCAGCCGCCGAGCGGGCTCATGGAGAAGGTGCGCGGCCTGCAGAAGCTCAAGTCGATCGCGGACGCGCGCCCGAGGACGGTGGGCCGGGGCGCGTGCCAGGAGATCGTCCTGCGCGGCGACGACGTCGATCTCGGCCTGCTCCCGGTCCAGCGCTGCTGGCCGGGCGACCCCGCGCCGTTCATCACCCTCCCCGCGGTGATCACGCACGACCCGCGCACCGGCGGCCGCAACGTCGGCATGTACCGGATGCAGGTGATCGACGAGCGCACGACGTTCATGCACTGGCAGATCCACAAGGACGGCCGCGCGGACTACCTGACGACTGACGGGCGCATCGAGGTGGCCGTCGCGCTCGGACTCGACCCGATCACCGCGTACTCGGCGAGCGCGCCCCTGCCGAAGCACGTGGACGAGCTGATGCTCGCCGGCTTCCTCCGCCGCGACCCGGTCGAGCTCGTCAAGGCGGTGACCATCGGCGTCGAGGTTCCGGCCCGCGCCGAGATCGTGCTCGAGGGGTACATCGAGCGCGACGAGGTCGGCGAAGAGGGGCCGTTCGGCGACCACACCGGCTACTACACGGCCGCCGAGCCCTTCCCCGTCTTTCACGTGACGGCGATGACGATGCGGCGCGACGCCATCTATCCGTCGATCGTGGTCGGCAAGCCCCCGCAGGAGGACGCCTGGCTCGGCAAGGCGACCGAGCGGATCTTCCTGCCGGCGGTGCGCGCGACGGTGCCGGAGATCGTCGACTACGACCTGCCGGTTGCCGGCGCCTTCCACAACTGCTGCCTCGTCTCGATCCGCAAGCAGTTCCCCGGTCACGCGCGCAAGGTGATGTCCGCGATCTGGGGGCTCGGGATGCTGAGTCTCACGAAGTGCATCATCGTGGTGGACGAGCACGTGGACGTCCACGACTACGCCGAGGTGCTCTTCTACGCCGGCGCGAACGTCGACCCGAAGCGCGACGTCGTGCTCGGCGAGGGGCCGCTCGACCATCTCGACCACGCGCCCGAGCGGCAGTTCGTCGGCGGCAAGCTCGGGATCGACGCGACTGCGAAATGGCCCGAGGAGGGGGCACGGCCCTGGCCGGAGGAGATCGCGATGAGCCCCGAGATCAAGCAGCTCGTCGACCGCCGCTGGGACGAATACGGCATCCGCTAGTTCCCTCTCCGCAACCCGGGCGTTTCCGATAAGACTTCGTCTTGGTGGAGCCGGAGCAGCCGAGTCCCGACACCGAGCACGAGTCGCTCCACGAGGAGCCGCACCTGCCGCCGCCGACGCTGTGGCCGATCGGCTTCGCGATCGGCATCGTCGTCCTTCTCGTCGGGCTCGTGGTCGACCCGGAGCTGATCTCCTCGATCGGCGCCGCGATCGCCATCGTCTTCGGCTTCCTCTGGGCGCGCGACGCGACCGCCGAGCTGCGCGGGCAGACGCTCGTGGTCGAGCCCGAGCGGCGGCGGATGAAGGAGGCAGGCGAGGGGATGACGGCGCCTCCGGCCGACCAGCAGGGCGTCGCGCTGCCGCACCTCCCGGAGACAGCCGTCACGCGCAGCCGCTTCCTCGAGGGAGCGACGCTCGGCCTCGGCGGCGTGATCGGCGGGCTGATCACCGTCCCGGTCGCGGGCTTCGCTGTGCTGCCCTCGTTCCTCCGGCAGGAGCAGCACAAGGTCGACCTCGGCCCGGTCTCGACATTCCCGCTCGGCCAGTGGTTCGTCAGCACCTTCATCGTCGACCCCTCCCAGGGCGAGGTCTCCCGGCGCACGGCCTTCATCCGCAACAACGGCCCCGTCACCGTGAAACAGAACGGCAAGACGACACAGGAGCCGAGCTTCACGATCATCTCGAACCGCTGCGCGCACCTCGGCTGCCCCGTCCAGGCCAACGGCCCCACCGGCGCCATCCTCGGCAAGCCGACGATCAAGGAGCACACGAAGAACGGGCTCGTCAACCTCGAGCCCGTCGTGCCGGCCGGCTACGGCTGCCCGTGCCACGGCGGCCAGTACGACCCCGAGGGCAACCGCATCGCCGGGCCGCCCGTGCGTGCCCTCGACCGGTACGCGTTCGAGATTGACAACGGCCGCCTCGTCCTCCTCAGCACCTACTCGGTCTCTCACGTCGTCGGCACGGGCGCGGGCGCCAAGATCTACAAGTACAAGGAGGCCGGGCCTGGCGAGCACGTCGACGGGCCCGAACAGTGGTTCTACCCCCTCCAGCCCCCGCACCACTGAAATGGCCGTGAGACGCAAGCCGACGAGGGCCGAGCTCCGCCGCCAGCGGATGGAGGAGCTGATCAACTTCCCGCTCGACTGGCTCGAGGAGCGCTCGGGCCTCGTCGGCGGGATCCGCTACTTCCTCTTCCGCAACGTCCCGGCCGACATCAACTGGATGCAGACGCTCGGCTCGGCCGCGCTGACCGCGTTCCTCGTGCAGGCGATCACCGGCGTGATCCTCGCGATGTACTACGTGCCCTCGGCCGCGACCGACCCGGCGACGGGCAAGCCGGTCGCCTGGGAGTCGATCGTCCACATCAGCGACGACCTGACGCTGGGCTGGCTCGTGCGCGGCATGCACCGCTGGGGCGCGAGCGTGTTCATCATCCTCATGTTCCTGCACATGGGCCGCGTCTTCCTGTTCGGCGCGTACAAGTACCCGCGCGAGCTGAACTGGATCATCGGCGTCCTCATCCTCGTGATGGGGATGATGGAGGGCTTCACCGGCTACCTCCTGCCGTGGGACCAGACGGCCTACTGGGCCACCGTCGTCGGGATCAACCTCAACGGGACGGCGCCGTTCCTCGGGCCGTGGCTGGCGCAGTTCCTACGCAGCGGGCAGGAGATCAGCGGCGAGACGCTGACGCGCTTCTACTCGCTGCACATGCTCGTGATCCCCGGCGCGATCATGGCGCTGATCGGGCTGCACCTCTACCTCGTGATCCGGCTCGGCGTCACCTCGCCGCCGTGGTCGAAGGAGGCCGCGGGCATGGAGCCGGAGGGAGAGGAGCCTGCCCGGCTGCGGCCCGGGCTGACCCGTCCGGTGCCGCGCCCGGCGGGCGCCTCCGCGATGCAGGCCGAGCCCGGAGGCCACAAGTAGTGGCTGCCATCCCGAAGGAGAAACCCTCCCGCACCGACGAGGCGCGCGCGGAGTTCGCCCGCTACAAGGAGGACGTCAAGGCGCGCGGGAAGCCCTTCTACCCGTACGCGATGTTCCACGACACGATCATGAGCATGGTCGTCGTGACCGTGATCATCGGGCTGGCGGCCATCTGGAAATGGTCGTCGTGGGGGCCGGGGCACGACCCGACGCACAAGGGCCTCCTCGGGCCCGTCGTCGATCCGCCGGCCGATCCGGGCACGACGAGCTTCGTGCCGCGGCCGGACTGGTACTTCTACTTCCTCTTCTACCTGCTCCGGATCTTCAAGTGGCCGGAGTCGGTCTTCCTCGGCACGGTCGGCGTTCCCACCATCGCGCTCGTCCTGCTCATCATGCTGCCGTTCCTCGACCGCAGGCGCGTGCGCCGTCCCTCGGCGCGGCCGGTCGCCATGGTCGCGGGCGTCCTGACGATCATCTCCATGGCCGTCCTGACCTGGAAGGGTGCGACGGCGCAGGAGGCCCTCGCTTCCGAGGTCAAGCAGAACATTCCGCGCTGGATCGCCCAAGAGCACCTGCCTCCCGCCGCGATTCCCGGGGTGAAGCTCTTCGCGACCGCGGGCTGCACCGCCTGTCACACGTACGACGGCGCGGGAGGTTCCAACCTCGGCGCGCCGGACCTGACGGCGATCGGCTCGCGGAACCTCGGCATCGACTTCCAGATCCGCCACCTCGAGTGTCCGTCGTGCGTGAACCCGGGCTCACCGATGCCACCGTTCAAGTCGCTCGGGGTTCCGCGCCTGCGCCAGCTCGCGATCTTCCTCGAGGCCTCGAAGGGCAAGCACTAGCCGCGCGCCAGCAGCGACAATCCGAGGAGTGCACGTCTTCCTCGGGATCACGGGAGCCTCGGGCGCGCCGTACGCGGCCCGGCTGCTCGAGGCGCTCGCGGCGGCGGAGTGCGAGATCGGAATCTGCGCCTCGCGCGCCGGGATCGAGGTGCTCGCGACCGAGCTCTTCGGCGACCCGACGCTGCCGCGCGACGAGACGCTCGCGCGGCTCCTCGAGCACGCCGACGGTGCCGCGCGCGTCTACGACCCCGAGGACTGGAGCGCTCCCTATGCCTCCGGCTCCGCGAGGGTCGACGCGTACGTGATCTGCCCCTGCTCGATGGGCACGGTGGGCACCCTCGCCTCGGGCGCGATGCAGAACCTCGTCCACCGCGCCGCGTCCGTCGCCCTGAAGGAGGAACGCCGGCTCGTGCTCATGCCGCGCGAGACGCCGCTCTCGGCGATCCATCTCCGCAACATGCTCACGCTGCGCGAGGCGGGGGCGACGATCCTCTTCCTCGCGCCCGGCTTCTACCACGGTGCGGAGACGGTCGAGAACCTCGTCGACTTCATCGTCGCGCGCGCCCTCGACCACCTCGGGCTGGAGAACGCCCTGGTGCCGCGCTGGGGACAGCCGTGACGGTCGAGGGCGGCCGGCTCCCGGCCGAGGCCGTCCGGCGGATGTTCGACCGCATCGCGCCCGTCTACGACGCGATGAACCGCGTCATGACCGCCGGCCTTGACCAGCGCTGGCGGCGGCGGACGGTCAGGGCGACGGTGCGCGACGGCGATCGCGTCCTCGATGCGTGCTGCGGTACGGGGGATCTCGCGGTCCTCGCGCGCAAGGCGGGCGCGGGCGAGGTCGTCGGCGTCGACTTCTCCGAGCGGATGCTCGAGCGGGCGCGCCGCAAGGGGCCCGGGCTCGAGTGGGTCCAGGCCGACGTGCTCGAGCTCCCGTTCGAGGACGCGAGCTTCGACGCGGCGGTCGTCGGCTTCGGGGCCCGCAACGTCGAGGACCTCGAGGCCGGCATCCGGGAGCTGCGCCGCGTGCTCAGGCCGGGCGGCCGGCTTGGGATTCTCGAGATCACGACGCCTCGCGGCCCGCTCAGGCTCTTCTACCGCCTCTGGTTCGACCGGATCGTGCCGCTGCTTGGCCGCCTCCTGCCCGGCGGCTCCGCGTACACGTACCTGCCCGCGAGCGTCCGACGCTTCCCCGGGCCGGAGGAGCTCGCGGAGCTGCTGGGCACCTGCGGTTTCCGGAAGGTCGAGTTCCGGCGCTTCGCCGGGGGTATCGTGGCCCTCCACGTAGGGGAGGCGATGTAGCTGGCCACGACGCTCGCGGACATCCGATCCGTCCCGGGGCTCGACGGCTATCTCGACGCGCTCGAGGAGCGGCTCGCGCGCACCGTCGCCACACATCCGGGGCTCGTCGCAGCAGTCGGCAACGAGGCGCTCGCGGCGGGCGGCAAGCGGCTGCGCCCCGCGCTCGTCTTCCTCTCCGCGCCGCCGGGAGAGGAGCCGTCGCTCGCAGCCGGGGTGGCGGTCGAGCTCGTGCACATGGCGACGCTCGTCCACGACGACCTGATCGACCGTGCCCACTTCCGCCGAGGCAAGGCGGCCGCGTGGTCGGTCTACGGGCCGGCCGCGGCGCGCGCGACGGGCGACTACCTCTTCGCGCGCGCCTTCTCGGAGCTGAGCTCCACGGGGGACGCGGCCGCGGTCGAGATCCTCGCCGACGCGACGCTGTCGCTCGCGCGAGGGGAGGCGCTGCAACGGACGCAGACGCGCGACCCGACCACGACCGTCGGGGCGTACCTCACCCGCTGTGCGCTCAAGACGGGAAAGCTGTTCGAGGCCGCCTGCCGGCTGGGAGGAGGCTCCGGCGAGTACGGCCTCGCGCTGGGGATCGCGTTCCAGATCGCCGACGACGTCCTCGATTGCTCGGGCGCGACGATCGAGACCGGCAAGATCGCCGGCACCGACCTCCGCGACGGCACCCCGACGCTCCCCCTCCTGCTCGCGGCGCAGCGGGACGCGGTCGTGCGCGCCGCGCTCGCGGGCGGGCCGATGGACGGCGCGCTCGTGCGGGTCGCCGCGACGGGCGCCCTCGACGAGGCCCGGCGGGTGGCCCTCGACTACGCTGGACGAGCCAGGGCACGGCTCGACGGCGAGCTCCACCGGGGAGAGCTCGAGGCCCTGACTCACGCAGTCGTCGATCGGGAAAGGTAAGCGCCGCATGGCAGTCCTCGACACGCTCGACACGCTCGCTCCGATCCGGGAGAAGGTGCTCGCCGGAGAGCGGCTCGACTTCGACGACGGGGTCGCGCTGATGGAGTCCGACGACCTGCTCGCCCTCGGCGAGCTCGCCGACCTCGCCCGCCGGCAGCGCATCGCTGCTAGCGTCGCCGGCCAAGCCGGCGACGCGCGGCGGGAAGACCGCGGCGCGGACGGCGGCGCCCGGGTCGGCGACGAGGTCTACTTCGTCCAGAACATCAACCTGTACCAGACGAACGTCTGTCGGGTGAAGTGCAAGTTCTGCGCCTTCGCGAAGACGCGGAAGCAGGAGGACGCGTTCACGCTGACCGCCGACGAGTTCGTCGAGGACGCGGTCGCCCAGCACGAGCTCCTGGGCTTCACCGAGATCCACTGCGTCAACGGCGAGAACCCGCACGTCGACCTCGAGTACTACGCCGGGCTCCTGCGCAAGCTGAAGGAGGCCTTGCCTGACGTCCACCTCAAGTTCTACACGGCGTCCGAGATCCACCACATCTCGCGGCTCGAGGGCTGCTCGCACGAGGAGACCCTGCGCACGCTGCGCGACGCCGGCCTCGACTCGATGCCGGGCGGCGGCGCCGAGATCTTCGCCGACCGCGTGCGCGCGCTGATCGCGCCGGGCAAGGAGCATCCCGACGAGTGGTTCGACGTCCACGACACCGCGCACCGGCTCGGGATCACGACGCAGTGCACGATGCTCTACGGCCACGTCGAGACGTACGAGGAGCGCGTCGACCACCTGCTACGGCTGCGCGAGCAGCAGGACCGCAGCGGCGGCTTCCTCTCCTTCATCCCGCTCGCGTTCCACCCCGAGAACACCGTCTTCGAGCGGCGCGGCTTCCGCTTCACGACCGGCGCCGACGACCTGAAGGTGATCGCGGTGTCGCGGCTCCTGCTCGACAACGTCCCGCACGTGAAGGCGTACTGGATCATGATGGGCCTCCCGCTCGCCCAGGTCGCGCTCCACTTCGGCGCCGACGACGTGCAGGGGACGGTGGTGCGGGAGAAGATCTTCCAGGCCGCGGGAGCGAGCGCCGGGACCGAGCAGAAGGTGGCCGAGCTCGTCCGCTTCGTGCGCGACGCGGGCCGCATCCCGGTGCAGCGCGACAGCCTCTACAACGAGCTGCGCCGATGGTGAATCTCGACGAGCTCGAGCTCGCCCCGGACGTCGTGTGGGTGGGCGTCCATCCGGGTCAGCTCTGCCGCAGCTCCGAGCAGGTGAGGACGCGGCTCGAGCAGGTGCGGCACAGCGGCCGCACGTACGCACCGGAGGTGCTCGCGGAGCGCGACGGCGTGCTGCTGTTCGACCCCCACGTCGACCCGCCCGCGGAGATCCCCGAGCTGCATCAGATCGCGATCGTCCAGGACGGCCTCGTGCAAGAGATCCGCGACTACCCGAACCGCGAGGCCGCGACGGCGGCGTTCGAGGCGATGTGGTGATCCGCCTCGGCCGCATCGCCTACGTGAACATGGCGCCGGTCTTCTACCGGGTCGACGCCGAGGTGGACGAGGTGCAGGGCGTCCCCACCGAGCTGAACCGGATGCTCGTCGCCGGCGAGCTCGACACGGCACCGATCTCCTCGATCGAGTACGCGCGCCACGCCGATTCGCTCCGGCTGCTGCCACGTCTCTGCGTCGCCTCGGAGGGAGCCGTCGACTCGATCCAGCTCGTCTCGCGCAAGCCGCTCGAGCAGGTCCGCACCGTCGCCGTGACGCCGGAGTCGGCGACCTCGGTCGCGCTGACGAGGGTCCTGCTGCCCGAGGCGGAGCAGGCGCCGCTCGAGGCGTACGAGGAGGGCGAGGCCGAGGCGAAGCTCCTGATCGGCGACGCGGCGCTGCGCTCCGCGTTCGAGGATCCGACACCGCACCACGACCTGGGCCGGCTCTGGCTCGAACGGACCGGCTTGCCGATGGTGTTCGCCGTCTGGGCGTGCCCGGAGCCGCTGGCGGAGGGGCTCGCGGAGCTGGAGGACGCGCTCGTCGGGTCGGTGCGGCTCGCGCGGGCCGAGCCGGAGCAGCTCGCCCACGAGGCGGCCGAGCGGTACGGCTATCCGGCCGGCTTCCTCGCGCGCTACTTCGAGAAGCTCCGCTACCGGTTCGGGCCGCGCGAGCGAGCCGGCCTCTACACCTTCCTCGAGCTCGCCCGCGACGCCGGCCTGCTCGAAACCGTGCCGGAGCTCCGCTTCGTCCAGACGGCGGGAGCCGCGGTCGCGTGAGCGTCGCGGCCGAGCGCGCGACCGTCGCCGTCGCCGAGATCCTCGAGAAGGCGACCTCGGGGGAGCGGATCACGGACCAGGACGCCGTCGAGCTGCTGCGCTCGCGCGACCTCGTCGCCGTCGGCCGGGCCGCGAACGAGGTCCGCAACCGGCTGCACGACCCGGAGCGCGTCACGTTCATCATCGACCGCAACCTCAACTACACGAACGTCTGCGTCACCGACTGCGACTTCTGCGCCTTCTACCGCCGGCCCGGCGACCGGCGCGAGGGCTATCTCCTGCCGAAGCCCGTCATCTTCAAGAAGATCGAGGAGACGCTCGCGCTCGGCGGCACCGGCCTCCTGATGCAGGGCGGCCACCATCCCGATCTCGGCGTCGACTACTACGAGGATCTCTTCTCGTCCATCAAGACGCGGTACCCGATCCATCTCCACGCGCTCTCGCCGTCGGAGATCGTCCACGCCGCGCGCCGCTCGAAGCTGACCGTGCCCGAGACGCTCACGCGTCTCCGCGACGCGGGCCTCGACTCGATCCCGGGTGGCGGCGCCGAGATCCTCGTCGACCGCGTACGCGACGTCATCGCGTCGAAGAAGGTGAAGACGAACGAGTGGCTCGGCGTGATGCGCGACGCGCACCGGCTCGGCATCTCGACGACGGCGACGATGATGTACGGGCACGTCGAGACGCTCGAGGAGCGGGTCGAGCACCTGCGGCGGATCCGCGAGCTCCAGGACGAGACCTGCGGCTTCCGCGCATTCTTCTCCTGGACGTTCCAGGACGACGGGAACCGGCTGGTCTCCCTCGTGCCGGTCGAGGCGCGGCCGACCTCGTTCGACTACCTGCTCACGCAGGCGGTCTCGCGCATCTACCTCGACAACGTGCCGCACATCGGCTCGTCGTGGGTCACCCAGGGCAAGAAGATCGGCCAGGTCGCGCTCGGCTTCGGCGCCGACGACCTCGGCTCGGTGATGATCGAGGAGAACGTCGTCTCGGCCGCCGGCACGACGCACCGCACGAGCGCCGAGGAGCTCGTCCACCTGATCCGGTCGCTCGGCAAGGTCGCCGTCCAGCGCGACACGCTCTACCGCGAGGTCAGAGTCTGGACCTGACGCCCGCGAGGCCGCTCTCGACGAACGCGGGCTGCCTCGTCCGCACGCCGTACTCCACCTCGAACCACGGGCCGAGCCGGTGGTAGATCCGCGCGCGTCGGCGTAGGTCCTCGTCCACGTCCCAGTCCGGAAACGGCACGTTGAGGAGCCACGCATAGTCGAGTGCGGGATCGCCGATCTCGGCGCCCGCCCAGTCGATGACCCCCACGAGGCGATCGCGCCGGACGAGCAGGTGCTCTGGACCGAGGTCGCAATGGGTGAGGGCCGGCTCGAACCCGGTCAAGGTCCCGACCTCCCGGAGGAGAGACTCGCCCCGGGCGCGTTCGTCGAGGTCGAGGCGCGGAAGGACGAGAGCGCGGAAGATCTCCGCGTTGGCGTGCCAGGCTTCGAGCCAGTCCGGCCGCCGCACGCCGGGCACGGTCGAGGCATCGAACGAGTGGAGCGCGTCGAGAAAGCCCCGGACTCCTTCGGGATCCTGATTCCGAAGCGGCTCGCCGCGGATCAGCCGGTAGACGGCGAACGGCGGCCTGTTCGAGAGCTGCTCGAACTGCGGGACCGCCACGGGGAGCGCGGGCGCGAGCGCCGCCAGCAGCGCCGCTTCGCGCTCGAGCTTCTCCGCCGCGTCGGCGACGCGTGGCACACGAAGCACCCACTCGCCGTCGACGACGAGCACCTTGAAATCCCAGCCGCCGTCGATCTCGACGAGGTGCGCCTCCATGCGACGAACGCTAGTCTGGCCGGCGGGTCGTGCTGTCTCCGTGCAAGCTTCTCCCCGCCGTCGGGCTCGCGGCGGCCGTCGTGTCGGTCGTCGCCTCCGCCGCGACCGGCCGCTCGACCCAGGAGTCGGTCTCGACCTCGCTGCTCATGCCGGGCGTGACGTACACGCGCGAGGTCGACTTCACGTCGCGCGGCCCGATCGTGCTCGACGTCGTGACGGCGCCCAAGCCCGACGGCGAGCTCTACTCGCTCGCGCCCGCGCTCTCGAACGGCTCGCTGACCGGGGTGGAGGCGCTCACGCGGCTCGAGTCGCGGGCCGCCGCCGGCGCGACCACCGTGGCCGTCGACGGCGACTACTTCGAGCGCGCCACGGGAGAGCCGAACGGGATCCTCATGCAGAACGGCGTGCTCGAGAGCGCTCCCGCACCCGGGCGCTCGAGCCTCGGCATCACCTCCGGCGGCACGCTGACGACGGCGCGCGTCTCCCTCGCCGGCATCTGGCAGGGAAGCGGGCAGCGGCGACCGCTGCTCCTGAACACGCCGGCGCGCAAGGGCAGGTTCACGCTCTACACGCCCGCGTACGGCGCCGCGACGCCACGCGAGTCCGGGGTCGTCGAGGCCGTGCTCGGGACGCTGCCGCCGGCGCGGCCCGGCATCGCGCTCACCGGGACGGTGACGGCCGTCACCCGGGGCGGGCCGACGGCCATCCCGCGGAACGGGGCGGTGCTCGTCGCGCGCGGCGCCGCATCGACCGCCGAGCTGCGGGCCGAGGCCCCCGTCGGGCAGCAGATTCAAGCCCTCCTCTCGCTCTCCCCGGACTGGAGCGGCCTCCCGAGCGCCGTCGGCGGCGGGCCGCTGCTCGTGAGGGACGGCAGGCCGATCTTCCACGCGAACGAGTCCTTCGACGCGGGCCGGCTGAACAGCCGGCAGCCGCGGGGCGCGATCGGCCAGCTGCCCGACGGGCGGATCGTGCTCGTCGCGGTCGAGGGGACGAAGCCCGCCTACAGCATCGGCATGTCGACCTACGAGCTCGCGGTGGCGCTCTCTCGCCTCGGGGTCACGACCGCCTTCGGGCTCGGCGCCGGTCCGCCGGCCGGGATGGCCTTCGACGGCAACCTGCTCACGCGGCCGTCCACCGGGATCCAGGGCAAGGTGTCGGACGCGCTCGTCCTCTCGTACAGCGGCGTCTACGCGGCGCCGCCGTCGAGCGCGGTGCTGTCTCCGAACGGCGACGGCGTCGACGACACCGAGACGCTCTCCTACCGGGTCGCGCGCCCCTCGCAGGTCGTCGCGGAGCTCGACGGCCCCGGCGGCGCCAGGATCACGCTCGCGAGCGGGACGGAAGCGCCGGGCCTGCGCACGCTGCACTGGAACGGCGCCGTCGCCGGAGTGCCGGCGCGCGAGGGCAGCTGGACGTTCGCCGTCACCGCGACCGACGACCGCCGCCTGACCACCCGCGCCGAGCGCAGCTTCTCGCTCGACGACACGCTTTCCTCGCTCAGCGTCGCCGTCGGAGCCCGCGGGCTGCCGACGGCGACGTTCACGCTGACGAGGCAGGCGCAGGTCGTCGTCCAGGTCCAGCGCCCGAACGGCGTCCCGGTCGCGACCCTCCGTTCGGGGCAGGTGCCGGCCGGGCCGCAACGGGTCACGTGGCGCGGCCGGATCGCCGGGCACCGGGCGCCGAGCGGGCGCTATCAGGTGGCCGTCCAGGCGACGAGCTCCGTCGGGACGAGCTCGCTCGCGGCGCCCTTCACATACCACTCACGCAAGCGCCACTAGACTCGCGCGATGCTCACTGCGAGCGTCTCGGCCAGCTTCACCTCCCAGGTCGCGAACCACGGCGTCTACGCCGTCTTCGTCCTGATGGCGATCGACGCCGTGTTTCCCGCCTTGAGCGAGCTCGTGATGCTCTACGCGGGCGCCGTCGCGGCGGGAGTCTTCCCGAACGCCCACGGGGTGAGCCTGTTCGGGGCCCATGTCGGCTTCGGGATCGGAGCCTTCGTCGTGCTCGCCCTCGCGGGCACGCTCGGCTACCTCGCCGGCGCTCTCGTCGGCTGGGCGATCGGCCTCTACGGCGGACGGCCGCTGCTCGAGCGGCGCGGCCGCTGGTTCCATCTCTCCCCGGAGCGCCTCGACCGGGCCGAAGCGTGGTTCGCGCGTTGGGGGAACCTCGGCGTCCTGCTCGGGCGCGTCACGCCCGTCGTCCGCTCGTTCGTCTCGATCCCCGCCGGGATCTTCGAGATGCGGCTCGCGCCGTACACGCTGCTGACGCTCGTCGGCTCCGCCGTGTGGGCCTTCGCCTTCGCGGGTGCCGGCTACGGCCTCGGCAAGAGCTATTCCGGCTTCGACCACGGCTTCCACTACGTCGAGTACGCGGTCGTGGCAGGCGTCCTGCTCCTGCTGGCGTATCTGGTGTACAGGAGGATGACGGCGGCTAGAGTGACTGCGCGTGCAGACGATTCCCCTCGTTGACGTCCGAGCCGAATACGAGCCGCTGATCCCCCGGCTCGAGGCCGCGTTCCGCGACTTCCTCGAGCAGGGCGACCGCATCATCCGCGGCCCGAACTACTGGGCCTTCCAGGAGGAGGCGGCCGCCTTCCTCGGCGTGAGGCGGACGATCGGCGTCGCGAACGGCACCGACGCGCTCGTGCTCGCGCTCGACGCGCTCAGCGTCGGCCCAGGCGACGAGGTGATCTGCCCGGCCTTCACGTTCTACGCGACCGCCGAGTCAGTCGTGCGGCGCGGCGCCACCCCCGTCTTCGCGGACATCGACCCGGTCACGCTCAACCTCGACGTGGAGGACGCGGCCGCGAAGGTCAGCGGCCGGACCCGCGCGATCGTCCCGGTGCACCTGTTCGGCAGGCTGCTCGACGTACGGCCTCTGGTCGAGCTGGGGATCCCGGTGCTCGAGGACGCCGCCCAGGCGTTCGGCGCGCCGGGGGTCGCGCGGCACGGCGCGATCTCGACCTTCAGCTTCTATCCGACGAAGAACCTGTTCTGCCTCGGCGACGGAGGGCTCGTCGCGACATCGGACGAGGAGCTCGCGGAGCGCGTCCAGCTCCTCTCCTTCCACGGCTCCCGCGACAAGTCGGCCTTCGACCTCGTCGGCTACAACTCGCGCCTCGACGAGCTGCAGGCCGCGTTCCTGCGGATCTTCCTGCCGGAGCTCGCCGGCTGGAACGACGCGCGCCGGGCGGCCGCGGCCCGGTACGCGGAGCTCGGGCTCGGCGAGCTCGTCGAGCTGCCGCAGGACGAGCTCGCCCACGTCTACCACCTGTTCGTGTGCCGCTCCCGTGAGCGCGACACGATCCGCACCGCGCTGGCCGAGGCCGGGATCGCGTCGGCGACGTACTACACGACGCCGCTCCATCTGCAGCCCTCGCTCCGCTACCTCGGCTACGAGCCCGGCTCGCTGCCCGCGACCGAGCAGGCTGCGGCGGAGAACTTCTCGCTGCCGCTCTGGCCGGGCATCCCCGCGGAGGCGCAGGAGCGCGTGGTCGAGGTCGTGCGCTCGGCCGTGCCGAGCCGCGTCTGATGCGCACCCTGCTCTCACCGCACCGGCTGTGGCAGCTGCTGGTCGACGCCGCGATCGTCGCGTTCTCGTGGTGGCTCGCGTTCCACCTGCGCTTCGACAACGTCATCCCCCTCAAGTACTCGCAGCTGCTGACCCGGACGCTGCCGCTCGTGCTTGCGATCAAGCTGGTCGTGTTCGTCGCGTCCGGCTTCTACAACCGGTGGTGGCGCTACGTCTCGATCAAGGACATGTGGGCGATCACCCGCGGCGTCGTCATCGCGTCCCTCGTTGCGGACGTGACCGTCTACCTCGTCTCGCCCGTGCACGGGTTCCGGCTGCCGCGCTCGATCGCCGCCACCGATCTCCTGCTCACGCTCGCCCTCGTCGCGGGCTCGCGCCTCCTCGCGCGGACCGTGAACGAACGCTCGGGCCTCACGATGGTCGCGCGCGGCAACGAGGTGATCGTCGTCGGCGCGGGCGACGCGGGCCGGCTGATCGTGCAGGAGATGCAGCGCTCGCGCCTCCTCGACTACACCCCGATCGGGTTCGTCGACGACGACCCGCGCAAGCGGCACACGCGGATCATGGGCGTCCGCGTGCTCGGCGCGATCGACGAGCTGCCGCGCATCCTGCGCGAGCACCGTCCCGACGAGCTGCTGATCGCGATGCCGAGCGTCTCCGGCGAGGTGCGACGGCGGATCGTCGAGACCGCGCAGCAGATGCGGATCGTGGTCAAGACGCTGCCGGGCCTCTACGAGCTGCTCTCCGGAGACCTCAATCTCGCGGGGCAGATCCGTCCCGTGCAGGTCGAGGACGTGCTCGGCCGCGAGCAGGTCGAGGTCGACTTCCACGAGGTCGCGTCGTACCTCGAGGGCCACGTGGTCCTCGTGACCGGCGCCGGCGGGTCGATCGGCTCGGAGCTGTGCCGGCAGATCGCGCGCGTCGGGCCGCAGCGCCTCATCCTCGTGGACAACGCCGAGGGGCCGCTGTTCGAGATCGAGCGCGAGCTCGTGGACGAGCGCGACTTCACGGCCGTGCTGACGAAGCTCGTGGACGTGAAGGACCGGACCGCGCTGCGGCGGGACGTGTTCGAGAAGTACCACCCCACCGTCGTCTTCCACGCCGCGGCCTACAAGCACGTGACCATGCTCCAGACGCATCCCGTGGAGTCGGTGCGAAACAACGTCATCGGCACGCGGGTCCTCGCCGAGCTGTCGGCGGAGTTCGGCGTCGAGCGGTTCGTCCTCATCTCGACCGACAAGGCCGTCAATCCCAAGACGGTGATGGGCCAGTCGAAGGCGCTCTGCGAGCGGATCGTCGAGTCGCTCGGCCGGCGGCGCGACAGCGGCACCCGGTTCGTGGCGGTGCGCTTCGGCAACGTCCTCAACTCGTCGGGCAGCGTGATCCCGATCTTCCGCAAGCAGATCGAACGCGGCGGCCCCGTCACGGTCAGGGACCCGGAGATGACCCGCTACTTCATGACGATCCCGGAGGCGGTCTCGCTCGTGGTGCAGGCCGGCGCGATCGGCGGCCGCGGCCAGGTGTTCGTGCTCGACATGGGCGAGCCGGTGAAGATCCTCGACCTCGCCCAGAACATGATCCGCCTCTCGGGCAAGCAGCCGCGTCTGCCGGGAGAGGAGGCATCCTCGCCGCGCGACGTGCCGATCGTCTACGTGGGCGCGAGGGCGGGCGAGAAGGTGCACGAGGAGCTGTGGGGCGAGCACGAGAGCGTGGGCGCCACCGAGCATCCGAAAATCCTGCGTCTCAGCCGTCCTCCGGTCGATCCCGACTGGCTGGACATGCAGCTCGCCGAGCTCGAGCGGCTCGCCGACGAGGGCGACACGCTCGAGGTGGTGGCGAAGCTCGGTGCGACCGTCGGCGCGTGGGAGCAGCCCGCGGCGGCGACGCCGCCCGTTCCCGCCCAGCCGCCGAGGCTTGAGATCGAGTCTCCGCGGCTCGAGCGCGCCGACTGACGGGTCCACCGCGCCTCCACGAAGCCGCGACACCCCGGTGACGGTCCCCGGCCGACGCCGACGCTAGCGTCCTCGCCCTGGACGCCGAGAGGATCCTCGACGGGCTGAACCCGGAGCAGCGCGCCGCCGCGGAGACGACGCGCGGGCCGCTCTGCATCCTGGCCGGAGCCGGAACGGGGAAGACGACCACGATCACACGCCGTATCGCGTGGCAGGTCGCGAGCGGCGCCTTTCCGGCGGGCCGGATCCTCGCGGTGACGTTCACCGACAAGGCGGCGGAAGAGCTGCGCGGGCGGCTGCACGCGCTCGGCGCCGCGGGCGTCCGGGCCTCGACCTTCCACTCGGCCGCGCTCGCGCTGCTGCGGCACTTCGAGGGAGATCCCGGCCGGATCCTCGCCACGAAGGCGCTGCTCCTGCGCCGGATCGGCAACACGCTGCCCGCGCCGTTCCGCTTCCGTCCGGCCGGCGACCTCGCGACCGAGATCGAGTGGGCGAAGAACCGGCGTCTCACGCCCGAGACGTACCCCGACCGGCTCGGCGACCACGAGCCGCCGCTGCCGCCCGACCTCGCACATCGCGTCTTCCGCGAGTACGAGCGCCGGAAGGCGGCCGACGGTCTGCTCGACTTCGAGGACCTGCTCGAGCGCACCGTGCGGCTGCTCGAGACGGACGAAAGGGCACGGGCCGCGGTGCACGACCGTTGGCGCGCGTTCACCGTGGACGAATACCAGGACGTCAACCTTCTACAGCAGTCCCTGCTCGATCTCTGGCTCGGCGACCGGGACGAGCTGTGCGCGGTCGGGGACGACTACCAGGCGATCTACGGCTTCACCGGCGCGAGCGCGAGGTGGCTGCTCGACCTGCCGGCACGCTTTCCGCAGGCGCGTGTCGTCCGGCTCGAGCGGAGCTACCGCTCCACCCCGCAGGTGCTCGAGCTCGCGAACCGGCTCGTGCCGCGGCTCGGCGGCTCCGCGAGGAGGCTCACAGCGACGCTCCCGGCGGGGCCGGAGCCCGTCGTCGGGCCGGGCCTCGACGTCGCCGCGCACGTCCGGCGGCTGCACGCGGACGGAGTTCCGTTCGAGGAGATGGCCGTGCTCGTGCGCACGAACGCGCGCACGAGCGAGTTCGAGGAGGCGTTCCACGAGGCGGCGATCCCGTTCCAGGGCGCCTCGCTCCTCGCGCGCGACGCCGCGCGGCAGCTGCTGAAGGCGCTGCGCGGCCGGCGGGGAGCGGCCGCTGAGGTCGTGCGCGAGCTCGCCGTCCGCCAGGGGCTGCTCGCCGAGGTGCCCGAGAAGCTCGGCGAGCGCGAGCAGACGCGGCAGGCGGACCTGGCCCGGCTCGTGCGGCTCGCGGAGGAGTCCGCGTGCGACGTCGACGGGTTCGTGGCGCTCCTCCACGACCGCTTCGGCGAGAGCGCCGGCCGCGGCGTGCACCTCCTGACGCTGCATCGGGCGAAAGGGCTGGAGTGGGAGGCCGTGTTCCTGCCGCGCGCGGAGGAGGGGGAGCTGCCGATCCGCCGCGGCGACATCGAGGAGGAGCGGCGCCTCTTCTACGTCGGCCTCACGCGCGCGAAGCGGCACCTGCTCGTGACCTGGGAGGGGCGGCCCAGCCGCTTCCTCGACGAGCTCGGCATGCGGGCGGCGGCCCCTCCCCTTCCGAGGCGCGAGCGTCCCGTGCTCGAGCAGACGCCCACCGTGCAGGCGCTGCGCGAGTGGCGGCTCGCAAGGGCACGCGCCGACGCGGTGCCTGCGTACGTCGTCTTCACCGACCGCACGCTCGCGGAGCTGGCCGCGCGCACCCCGCGCACCCTCGCGGAGCTTGCGGCCGTGCCGGGGATCGGGCCCGCGAAGCTCGAGCGCTACGGCGCGGAGCTGCTCTCGCGGCTCGCGGAGATCGCCGCCTGAGCCTCAGGCGTCGAGAGCCGAGAGGAGAAGCCGCAGCATCTCCGCCGGGTCGCGGCGCACCCGCGCGGACGAGGACTCGGCTCGCTTCGTCAGCTCGAGTGCGCGCGGGTCGGTGAGCGGCTTCAGCCTCCCGTCGCGGATGAGCGCTTCGTCCACGCCGCCGAGACGGCCGCCGTACGTCGTGTACACGGGGACGCCGAGCGCCGCCGCCTCCCGGTTCATCGTCCCGCCCGCCGAGACGACGAGGTCGGCCAGAGCGATCAGGCTCTGCGCGTCGACGGCGCCCTCGGGGACGATCACCGACGGCAGCGCCAGCCCGCGCACGTATTCCCGCTGCTCCTCGGTCCGCGGCAGCACGAACGCCCGGACGTCCTCGGCGCGGCCGAGGTGCTCGAGCGTCTGCGGGAAGAGGGGATTCGAGTGCCGGTGGTAGAGCGACACGTCGGGCGGTGGGCGGAGGACGACGAGCACGCGCGCAGGGTCGACCTCGTAGCGCTCGAGCAGCGACCGGTCGGGCTCGAAGTCCGAGAGGTAGTACTCCTCCTTCAGCCCCGGGTACTGGACGAGCTTCGGCGGGCGGGCGCCGTACGGCCGAAGCCGCTCCGGCGGGATCGCGTCGGGCACGACCACCCGTGTCGCCGCCCGGCAGCCGAGCTGGTGCTGCAGCGTCGCGAACTCGTAGTCGAACGTCGTCGAGCTCGGGATGCCGAGCCGCCTGGCGGTGATCGTCAGCTCGTGCGAGCCGTGCGCGAGCGCGACGTCGAAGTTCCGGCCGCGCGCCCACCGCCGCAGCTCGCCGAGCCGGTGGGTCATCTGCCGCGCCTTCTGCAGCCGCGACCGTCCGCCGTGTCTCCCCATCACCGCGTCCGCCTCCAGGCCGTGCAGCTCGAGCAGCTGCAGCGTCTGCGCGTAGTCGCGCGCCGTGATCTGCACCTCGTCGCCGCGGCCGCGCAGGATCTCGACCAGCGGCCGGAAGACCAGGACATGCGCCGGTGCGGTCACATCCACCCAGACGTTCACGCCACGAGTGCCTCCATCCGCGCCGAGCGCAGCCGGGGAGGCTCCTGCTCGATGTGCCGCTCGTACCAGAGCGTGAACGCGAGGAGTCCCCAGAGCTGGCGGCTCCGGTCCTCCCGGCCCGCGACGTGCTCGTTGATCAGCCGCCCCACCGGCTCCGGGCGGAAGAAGCCCTGGCGCCGCAGGTTCTCGGGCGCGAGCGTCTCGCGGGCGAACCGCTCCAGCTCGCCGCGCAGCCATGCCGCGGCCGGGATCGAGAAGCCGCGCTTGCGGCCGTGCACGACCTCGCGGGGAAGCAGGGGGGCGACCGCCTTCCGCAACAGCACCTTCTTCGCGAGGCCGCGCACCTTGAGGCGCGTCGGCAGCGCGAAGGCGAGGTTCGTGACGAGCGGGTCGAGGAAGGGGACGCGCGCCTCCAGCGAGTGCGCCATCGAGGCCCGGTCGGTCTTCACGAGCAGGTCGTCCACGAGATAGACGCCGAAGTCGACGTCCTGCAACCGCGCGAGCCGCGGCGCGCCGGCCGTCTCCGCGTACCGGGCGCGGTAGACGTCGACCGGGTCGAACGTGGCACCGCGGCCCGTCAGCTCCGCCCGCACGTCAGCCGAGAAGATCTCCTTCCAGCCGTGATGCCGCTCGAGCGGCGGCAGGTGCGCGGCGCGGACGAACCGCTTGGCCTTGTAGTCGAGACTCGCCTTGCGGGCGGACGCGGGAAGCGCCTCGACGAGCGGGCGGACGACGCGGGCGAGCGGCGCGAGCCGGTCCGAGACGAGGTCCGCGACATACGTGTAGTAGCCGCCGAACAGCTCGTCCCCTCCCTCGCCCGAGAGCGCGACCTTGACGTGCTCCGCCGCGAGCTGCGAGACGAGATAGGTCGGCAGGGCGGACGAGTCGGCGAACGGCTCGTCGAACGCCTCCGCCAGCGCGGGCAGGAGCAGCTCGGGCTCGGGCCGGACGAGGAGCTCGTGGTGCTCAGTCCCGTACCGCTCCGCGACGCCGCGCGCGTCGGCGCGCTCGTCGAAGCTCCGCTCGGCGAAGCCGATCGTGAACGTGTGCACCGGCTCCGGCGTCTCCTGTGCCGCGAGCGCGGCGAGCGCAGCCGAGTCGACGCCGCCCGAGAGCAGGACGCCCACCGGCACGTCGGCGAGGAGGTGCGCCTTCACCGAGTCGCGCAGCCGGGCCCGCAGCTCCTCCACGAGCTCGGCCTCGTCGCCGGTCCTGAGCGCGCCCTCGGCCACCGGGCCGGGCCGCGCGTAGCGCTCGAGCGTGACGGCACCGCTCTCCCACACCAGCACGTGCCCGGCGGGCAGCTTGCGCACGTCGCGGAAGATCGAGAACGGCGCCGGGATCGAGTTGAAGGCGAGGAACGCCTCGAGCGCGTCGAGGTCGATCTCGCCGCGCGGCAGCGCCCGCAGCTCCGACGCGAAGCGCAGCTCGTCGCCGGCGTGCCGGTAGTAGAGCGGCTTGATCCCGTACGGGTCGCGCGCGAGCACGAGCCGCCGGCGCGGCGCGTCCCAGATCGCGACCGCGAACATCCCGCGCAGCCGCTCGGCGAAGCCCGTGCCGTGCTCCTCGTAGAGGTGGACGAGCGCCTCCGTGTCGCAGCGCGTCCGCAGGACGTGCCCGGCGCGCTCCAGCTCGCGGCGCAGCTCGGGATAGTTGTAGATCTCGCCGTTCTGGACGACGACGCAGCTTCCGTCCTCGCTCGCGATCGGCTGGTCGCCGTGCTCGAGGTCGATGATCGAGAGCCTGCGTGCGGCGATTCCGACCCCGCCCTCGACGTACTCGCCGGCGCTGTCGGGGCCGCGGTGGACGAGCAGCCCGGCCATGGCGCGCAGCGCCTCGACGTCCGCGGCGCCGTGCGTCGTCGCGATCCCGCAGATCCCGCACACGCCTCTACCTTAGGCGCGTCGTCCCGCGAGTCCTCCGATCGACTGCTTGAGCACGCGCCACGCGGTGGCGACGACCGTGCGGAGGTAGAGGCGCACCGACCGGTCGGCGATCCACTCGAGGTCGTGGGCGAGCTTCTCGCTCATCGGCGTCTCGTAGCCGCGCCGCACCTGCGCGAAGCCGGTGAGCCCCGGCCGCACCACGAGGCGCTGCCAGTACGCGGGCAGCTCGTGCGCGAGCTCCTCGAAGAAGACGGGCCGGATCGGCCGCGGCCCGACGAGGCTCATGTCGCCCCGCAGCACGTTCACGAACTGGGGCATCTCGTCGAGCTGCGTCGCCTTGAGCCAGCGGCCGATCGGCGTGAACTCGGCCTGCGTCCGCTCCACGAGCTCCTCGCCGAGGTAGGCGCCGAGCCGCCGCTCCGCGCCTCGCCGCAGGGTGCGGAACTTGTACATCGTGAAGACGCGCGCCCCTCGGCCCACTCGCTCGCCGCGGTAGAGGATCGGCGTCCCGCTCGTGACGAGCACGAGCACGGCGATCGCGAGGGAGACCGGCAGCGACAGGAGCAGGAAGAGCGACGAGAGGAGGATGTCGAGCGCTCGCAGCACGACGTCACGCGGCCGCGCGGGCGTCTCGAGCGCGAGCTGGCGGTAGCCGCGGACGAGCGTGTCCTCGATCCGCGTGGAATCTGGCACGCGCCCGATCGTAAAGCTGCAGGCCGCGGTCGGGCAGCCCTGTTCCAGCAATAAGATGACCTTATGGACACGAAGCAGCTCGCGGCGTTCTGCGCGGTCGTCGAGCACCGGAGCTTCTCCCAGGCGGCCGACCAGCTCGGGGTGACCCAGCCGGCGGTGAGCCTCCAGATCCGGTCTCTCGAGCAGCGCGTCGGGCAGCAGCTGCTCGACCGCTCGGGGCGCCGGGTCGAGCCGACCGAGGCCGGCCTGCGCCTCTACCGCGGCGCGCAGCGGCTGATCGCGCTCGAGCAGCAGGTGCTCGCGGAGCTCGGCGAGGAGGCCGAGGGCGAGCTCAAGGGACGGCTCGAGATCGGCGCCTCCACCGGCCCGGGCGGCAGCGTCCTGCCCGTGCTGCTCGGCGAGTTCCAGCAGCTCCACCCGCTCGTCCACGTCGCGCTGACGGTCTCCGACACGCATACGGTCGTCGAGCAGGTCGGGCGGCGGGAGGTCGAGCTCGGCGTCGTCGGGGCGGCCGGGCGCCATCGCGGCGTAACCTTCGAGCCCTTCTACCGCGACGAGGTGGTGCTCGCGGTACCCCCGGATCACGAGCGCGCCGGCAAGACGATGACGCTCGAGGAGCTGAAGGCCGAGCCGCTCGTCCTCATGCAGGAGGGCGCCGGCATCCGGCAGATGATCGACGACGAGCTGCGCGAGCTCGGGCTCCGCCTCCGCGACCTGAACGTGAAGCTCGAGCTCGGGCTGCAGGAGTCCGCGCGCGCGGCGGTGCTCGCCGGCTTCGGCGCCACGTTCATCTCCCGCATCGCGATCGAGGGAGATCTCGCCGCGGGAGCGCTCGGGGTCGCCCGCGTCGACGGGCTCGAGCCCGCGAGGAAGGTGCAGCTCGCCCGTGCGAGCGGGCGGGCCGAGACGCGCGTGGCGCAGGAGTTCGTCGCCTTCGCGCGGGAGCGCGTGCCGTGATCGTCGAGTGGGGGCTCGGATCGCTCCCGGACGCCTGCGCGGCGGCCGGCGTCTCGTCTCCTCTGCTCGTGGCGAGCCCGCGCTGGGACTCGCTCGAGCTCGCCGTCGAGCCCGTCGGGCGCTGGCACGAGGTGCCGTCCGACCGTCTCGCCGAGGCCGTCGCCGCGGCCCGTGGCGCCGACGGGGTGCTCGTCCTCGGCGGCGGGAGCGCGATCGACCTGGGCAAGGCGATCTCGGCGGCGACCGGCCTGCCGCTCGTCTCGGTGCCGACGACCTATGCCGGGGCCGAGTGGACGGACTACTTCGGCGTCCGCGATCCAGAGCGACGGATGCGCGGCGGTGGAGGCGGCGCGCACCCGGCGGCGATCGTCTACGAGCCCGAGCTGATGCTCGACCTGCCGCCGGAGACGACCGTCGGCACGGCGATGAACGCGCTCGCGCACTGCGCGGAGGCGCTGTACGTGCGGGGACACAACCCCGCGGCCGACGAGCACGCGCTCGCCGGTGCACGGCTCATCGCGGAGTGGCTGCCTCGCGTCGTCTCGGCTCCACGCGACCTCGAAGCGCGGACGGAGCTGCTCCGGGGCGCCTGCCACGGCGGCGCCGCCCTCGCCGGTTCGATGCTCGCGCTCGCGCACGCGATGGCGCAGGCGGTCGGCGGGCGCTACGGGCTGCCGCACGGGACGCTGAACGGGATCTGCCTGCCGCCGGTGCTCCGCTTCAACGGCCCCTATGCGCCGGACGCGGCGAGGCGTTTCGGGGAGGCCGTCGGCGCTTCCGACGATCCGGCCGGCCGCGTCGAGACCCTCACGGCGCTTGCCGGCCCGACGCGGCTCGCGGAGCTCGGCGTACCCGAAGCCGATCTTCCCGGGCTCGCGGCCGCCGCCGCCGAGCGCGGTGGGAACCTCGCCAACCCGAAGCCCGCAAGCCCGGCGGAGATCGAGCAGCTGCTGCACGAGGTGTACTAGCTCCCGCTTCGAATAAGTGATCGCTATTCGATCGATTAGGTATAGTCCGCCTGTCCGGCACTACCCTTTCGAGGAGCGCGAATGCCCGGCTTTCACGACGGATTCCTAGGTGTGCCCGAGCGGCCCGGCAAGCCGCGCGAGACCGGGCTCACCCACGTCATCGACAAGGGTCTGAACCTGCGGGAGATCGAGGGCCTGTTCGACACCGCGGGCGCCTTCGTCGACATCGTCAAGCTCGGCTGGGGCACCGGCTACGTCACGAACAACCTCGAGAAGAAGATCGCGCTCTACCGGCACTTCGAGACGCCGGTCGTGTGCGGGGGGACGCTGTTCGAGGCGGTCTACGCTCGCGGCAGGATCGACGAGTTCAAGGCCTGGCTGACCGAGCATCGCTTCTCGCACGTCGAGATCTCGGACGGCACGATCGAGATCCCGCGCGAGCGCAAGCTCGAGCTCATCGCCGACTTCGCGCACGACTTCACGGTCCTCTCGGAGGTCGGCTCGAAGGACGCCGAGGTCAACATCGCTCCCTACCTCTGGGTGCAGTGGATGCGCGAGGAGCTCGACGCCGGAGCGTGGCGCGTCATCGCCGAGGGGCGCGAGGGCGGCACCGCCGGCATCTACCGCCCGAGCGGGGAGCTGCGCACCGGCCTCGTCGACGAGATCGAGCAGTCCATCTCGTTCGAGTCGCTGATCTGGGAGGCGCCGACGAAGGAGAGCCAGGCCTGGTTCATCCGGCACTTCGGCACGAACGTCAACCTCGGCAATATCCCGCCCGACGAGGTGATCCCGCTCGAGACGCTGCGCCTCGGCCTGCGCGGCGACACGCTGAAGGAGGTGCTGCTCGGTGGCCAGCCTGCAGCTTCCGGCTGACGTCGAGACCTGGCCCGCGCAGCGGGTCGTCGAGTTCGTCCTCGCCGAGTTCCCGGGCCGCGTGGCCCTCGCCTGCTCGTTCCAGAAGGAGGAGTCGGTGCTGCTCGACATGCTGTTCGAGCTCGACCCGGCAGCGAGGGTCTTCGCCATCGACACGCGCCATCTCTTCCCCGAGACGTACGAGCTCTGGCGCGAGTTCGAGCGGCGCTACGACACGAAGATCGAGGCGTTCGCCGGCGAGCCGGTCGAGGACGGGCTCTGGGGGCGGGATCCGGACCTCTATCTCGCGATCGCCAAGATCGAGCCGCTCAACCGGGCGCTGCTCGACCTCGACTGCTGGATCACCGGCATCCGCCGCGACCAGTCCCCGCTGCGCGCAGACGCGCCGAAGCTCGGCTGGGACGCGCAGCACGAGCTCTGGAAGGCGAACCCGCTCGCCGACTGGATGGACGAGGACTGCTGGGCCTACATCCGCGAGCGCGACCTGCCCTACAACGCGCTGCACGACCGGGGCTACGACTCGATCGGGGACACCCACTCGACCATTCCGGGCAAGGGCCGCGAGGGCCGCTGGGCCGGGACGGAGCGAACCGAGTGCGGGTTGCACACATGAGCGGTTTCGTCCTCTGGTTCACGGGCCTCTCGGGCGCGGGCAAGACGACGATCGCGAACGTCGTCGAGCCGGAGCTCGAGCGGCGCGGCCTCGTCGTCGACCACCTCGACGGCGACATCGTCCGCACTCATCTCTCGAAGGGCCTCGGCTTCTCGAAGGAGGACCGCGACACGAACATCGCCCGCATCGGCTGGGTCGCCTCGCGCCTCGCCCGCGCGGGCGCCGTCGTGATCGTGTCGGCGATCTCGCCGTACGAGGAGATGCGCCGCCACGCGCGCGCGCTCGTCGAGCAGCACGCGCCGTTCGTCGAGATCTACGTCGCGACGCCGCTCGAGGAGTGCGCGCGGCGGGACCCGAAGGGGCTCTACGCGGCCGCCTTCGCCGGCGAGATCGAGGACTTCACGGGCGTCTCCGCGCCCTACGAGGCGCCGGTCGACCCGGAGGTGCGCCTCGAGACGACGGGCCGCACGCCGTCGGAGTCGGCAGCCGCGGTGATCGAGCGGCTCGAGGAGCTCAACCTCCTGCCGGAGCCCGTGGAGTCGGAGTCGTGAGCACGTCGCGCGCGATCCCGACCTTGACGCACCTCGACGAGCTCGAGTCCGAGGCCGTCCACATCTTCCGCGAGGTCGCGGCCGAGCTCGAGCGGCCCGTGCTGCTCTTCTCGGGCGGCAAGGACTCGATCGTCCTCCTGCGGCTCGCCGAGAAGGCCTTCCGGCCGGGGAAGTTCCCCTTCCCGATCATGCACGTCGACACCGGGCACAACTTCCCGGAGGCGATCGAGTTCCGCGACCGCCGCGTCGCCGAGCTCGGCGAGCGGCTCGTCGTGGCGTCGGTGCAGGAGTCGATCGACAACGGCCGCGTCGTCGAGGAGACGGGTCCGCGCGCGTCGCGCAACCGGCTGCAGACGACGACGCTCCTCGACGCGATCGCCGAGCACGGCTTCGACGCGGCGATCGGCGGCGCACGGCGCGACGAGGAGCGGAGCCGGGCCAAGGAGCGGATCTTCTCCTTCCGCGACGACTTCGGCCAGTGGAACCCGCGTGCGCAGCGGCCGGAGCTCTGGAGCCTCTACAACGCGCGCGTCCGCAAGGGGGAGCACGTCCGCGTCTTCCCGATCTCGAACTGGACGGAGCTCGACGTCTGGCAGTACGTCGCGCGCGAGCAGCTCGAGCTGCCGCCGATCTACTTCGCCCACGAGCGCGAGGTCTTCCGCCGCGACGGGATGCTGTACGCGGTCTCGCCGTACGTCGAGCGGATGGAGGGCGAGGATCCGTTCGTCGCCTCGGTGCGCTTCCGCACGGTCGGCGACATGACCTGCACCGGAGGTGTCGAGTCGCGGGCGGCGACGATCGAGGAGGTCGTGGAGGAGATAGCCGCCACGCGCGTCACCGAGCGCGGCGAGACGCGTGCCGACGACCGGTTCAGCGAGGCCGCGATGGAGGACCGCAAGCGTGTCGGTTACTTCTGAAGACGTGGGGGTACCCATGGTTCCCCCACGGGCCCCCTCCTTCTTGTTCGCGCATCGACACGTCGTCCGTGCGCTCCGGCGAGAGCGCGGTCTCGCCTCCGCGCGCGAAGTGTTGCTCCACGACGAGCCGCTAGACCAAGGACGGGAGAAGCGCGTTGGCCACTTCTGAGGCAGCGCAGTCGACCGAGCTCCTGCGCCTCGTCACGTGCGGCTCGGTCGACGACGGCAAGTCGACGCTGATCGGCCGCCTGCTCTTCGACACGAAGCAGATCTTCGTCGACCAGCTCGAGCACATCGAGGACGTCTCGCGCCGCCGCGGGCACGAGTACGTCGACCTCGCGCTCCTCACCGACGGCCTGCGCGCCGAGCGCGAGCAGGGCATCACGATCGACGTCGCCTACCGCTCGTTCGTCACGCCGAGGCGCCGCTTCCAGCTCGCCGACGCGCCGGGACACGTCCAGTACACACGCAACATGGTCACGGGCGCCTCGACGGCCGAGCTCGGGATCGTCCTCGTCGACGCCCGGCAGGGGGTGGTCGAGCAGACCCGCCGGCACACGTACATCCTCTCGATCCTGCGCGTGCCGCACGCCGTCGTGGCGGTCAACAAGATGGACCTCGTCGACTGGTCCCAGGCGCGGTTCGACGAGATCTCCGCCGAGCTCGAGAGCCTCGGTCTGCCCGACCTCTGCGTGATTCCGATCTCGGCGCTGCACGGGGACAACGTCGTCGAGCGCTCGCAGAACATGCCCTGGTACGACGGCCCGCTCCTCCTCGAGCACCTCGAGACGGTGGAGATCGCCTCCGACCGCGACCTCGACAGCCGGCGCTTCCCCGTGCAGTGGGTGATCCGGCCGATGTCGGGCGAGCATCACGACTACCGCGGCTATGCCGGCCAGGTGGCCGGGGGCGTCTGGAGCGCGGGCGACGAGGTGGTCGTCCTGCCGGCAGGCGTGCGGAGCCGGGTCGAGGCGGTGGAGACGGTCGACGGGCCGCTCGAGACGGCGATCCCGCCGATGTCCGTGACGATTCGGCTCGCCGACGACCTCGACGTCTCGCGCGGCGACATGCTCGCCGACCCGGCCGATCCGCCGACCGTGGCGAGAGAGCTCGAGGCCCGCGTCTGCTGGATGAGCGAGCGGCCGCTCGAGCCCCGGGCGCGCCTCGGCGTCAAGCAGACGACGCGCTCGGTGCGTGCCATCGCCGACGAGCTCGTGTCGCTGGTCGACGTGCACACGCTCGAGGAAGTGCCTGCTCCGGAACGGCTCGGGCTGAACGACATCGGCGTCGTGCGGCTGCGGCTCTCGGAGCCGCTGCTCGTTGACCCCTACGAGGAGAACCGCGCGACCGGCGCGTTCGTGCTGATCGACGAGGCGACGAACGAGACCGTCGGGGCGGGAATGGTCCTCGCGGCCCGGTGATCCGGTGACCTGGCAGTTCACGCTGACCGGGCTCGGCCTCGGGCTGATCGTGGGCCTTACCGGCGTCGGCGGCGGCTCGCTCATGACGCCGATCCTGATCATCGTCTTCGGCTTCAAGCCGACGTACGCGGTCGGCACCGACATCTTCCACGGGGCGATCTTCAAGTCGTTCGGTGCCTTGCGCCACCGGCGCCTCGGCACGGTGCACGGGCACCTCACGATGTGGCTGTTCGCCGGCTCCGGCCCGATGGCCATCGCGGGTGTCGCGGTCTCGTACGTGCTCCGGAACCAGATCTCGAACGCCCAGACGATCCTCGGCTACATCATCGGCGCCGCGCTGATCGGCGGCGGCAGCGGCTTCCTCGCGAAATCGCTCGTGAAGCGGGGGGTCAAGCCGAGCGAGCTGCCCTTCATCATGAGCCGTCGCGACAAGATGATCGCGCTCGCGACCGGAGCGGTGTTCGGCTTCATCGTCGGGCTCACCTCGGTCGGGAGCGGCACGTACTTCGGGCTGATGATGGTGCTCGTCTACCCGCTGACGATGCCGCGGATCGTCGGCACGGACATCTTCCACGCGGCCGCGCTTCTCTGGGTCGCCGGGGTCGGGCACCTGATCATCGGGGACGTCGACCTGCACGCCACGGCCTGGCTCCTGCTCGGCTCCGTGCCGGGGATCCTGATCTCGAGCCGCTACACCGTGAAGGTGCCGGACCTGACGATCCGGGGCGGCCTCGGCGGGATCCTCGTCGTCAGCGGGCTGAAGCTGCTCAACGTCCCGTACGCCAACTGGGTGCTCGGCGCCGGGCTCGTCGTGCTCTTCGTCGTGCTCGCGATCTACACGGCCTCGGTCATGCTCGGCCGGCAGGGCGTGGGCGAGGCGCGCGAGGGAGAGCCGCGGGCGGCGACCGAGCGGGCCTGAGCACGCCCGAGCTTCTTCAACTTCGTTAACGAGCCCGCCGTAGAATCAGCGCGCTTTGCGGCGGGTTCTCACGACGGTCACCCTTCTGGGCCTGCTGGTGGCCACGGCTGCCGCCTTCGCGATCACCGAGCACCTGAAGCAGATCAAGAGCCCGCTGTCCGCCGTCGCCGTCTCCGTGGGGTTCGAGCACTCCGCCTCGAAGGTGATGTCCCCGGTCTGCGGCTGCCCCACGGGCGAGGCGACGATCGCGGTCAGGCTCCGTCATCCGGACCGCGTGACCCTGACGATCGTCGACGCCTCCCACCATCCGGTCGCCACGGTCGCCTCGGGGGTACGCGTGCTCGCCCACGTTCAGCAGACCTTCACCTGGAAGGGGCACACCGACGCCGGGACGGTGGCGCCCGACGGCGTCTACCACCCGTGGGTCAGCCTCGCCCACGCGCGCCACAAGTACCGGCTCGCCAACCGCATCGTCGTCGACACGAAGGCGCCGACGGTGCTCTCGGCGACCGCGGGCAAGGGTAAGGAGCCGGTCTTCTTCGCGGCGCCCGGCCGCACCGTCGCGATCCGGTACTCGTTGAGCGAGCCCGGCCACGCCCTTGTCTACCTCGGAGGACGCCGGATCATCAAGGGCAGGCACACGAAGCAGCATGCCAAGGTCAACTGGACGGGCCGGGTCGACGGCAGGCCTCTGCCGGCGGGCACGTACGTTCTCTCGGTGGGAGCGCAGGACATCGCCGGCAACGAGACACCGGCCTCCCGGCGGAAGGACGTGACCGTCGTCGTCCGCTACCTCCAGCTCGTTCCCGGCCGGCTCACGGTTCGCGCCGGACGGAGGTTCGCCGTGCGCGTCGAGACGGCCGCGTCCCGTTACACGTGGCGGCTCGGCCGCCGGCACGGGGGGCGGCGCGGGAAGACCCTCCACCTGCGTGCCCCGACGACCCCGGGCCGGTACCGGCTCGTCGTCGCCGAGCACGGGCACGCGGCGACCGCTGTCGTGCGGGTGCGCAGGTGATCGGGCTCGCCGAGATCGCGGCGCCGATCGCGTCCATCGGCCTCGCCGTCCTGCTTCTGGCCCGGACGCGGAGAAACCGGATCGCGGGACTCGGCTACGCCGGCGTCGGCTCGGTGCTGCTCGCAGCGTCGCTCTCGCCGGCCAACGCGTGGGAGCTGGCCGGAGCGATAGGCGGGGCGGTCGTGCTCGGCCCGCTCCTCTCCCGGCTCTTCCGGCGCGAGCCCTGGCTCGTCGCGTACGGCACGCTCGCCTTCGTCCCGGCGCGGGTCGGGTTCCTCGGACATCAGCTTCTCGTGCCCCTCTACGCGGTCGCGCTCGGCGCCGCCGGCCTCCTGCTGTGGCAGCTCGTGGACGGAGACGAGAGGACGCGCGAGCTCGGCATCGCGTCGTGGCCGCTCGCGCTCTATCTGATCTGGATCGGGCTCTCGGTCGAGTGGAGCGTCGACGTCCACACGGCCGCGATCGACATGCTCGCCTTCTACGTTCCGTTCACGGTCCTCGCGGTCTCGATCGCGCGGCTGCCGTGGTCGGCGGCGCGCGTGCGGATCCTCTACGCCGAGCTCGCAGCCATGGCGCTCGTCTTCGCGGTGGTCGGCTTCTACCAGCACGAGACGGGCACCATCACGGAGAACCTCAAGCTCTCGAACTCGAACACGTTCGCCGCCTTCTTCCGGGTCAACTCGGTCTTCTTCGACCCGTCGATCTATGGCCGCTTCCTCGTCGTCGCCCTGATCCCGACGGCCGTCGCGATCGTGTACGCGCGGTCCGCCCGCTGGGCGCTCGCAGCGCTTGCGTTCGTCGCCGTCGTCTGGCTCGGGCTCTTGATCTCGTTCTCGCAATCGAGCTTCGCCGCGCTCCTGGTCGCCGTGCTCGCGCTGTCCGCGGTGGTGTGGCGCTGGAAGGCGCTGTTCGCCCTCGCCACGGTCGTCGTCGTGGCCGCCGGCCTCACCGTGACCCAGCCGAAGCTGATGCACGTCCTTCGCCACCACACCGTCTCGGGCCTCAACAAGGCGACGAGCGGGCGGGCGAGCCTGATCGCGGTCGGCATCCGGATCGCGGAGGCTCACCCGTCCCACGGGGTCGGCCTCGGCGGCTTCGAGCGTGCCTATTCGAAGCGGACGGGCCGCAAGCCGAAGAAGAGCGCGTCGCACAACACGCCGGTGACGGTTGCCGCGGAGGGGGGAGCCGTGGGCCTCCTCCTCTACTTCTGGCTCCTGCTGTCGCTGCTCCTCGCCGCCTACCGGCGGATCGGCCACGGCACGTACGGGCGCGTGGCGCTCGCGTCCGGCCTCGCGCTCCTCGCCATCTTCGTCCACTCCCTCGCCTACAACGACTTCTTCGAGGATCCGACCACGTGGGGACTCATCGGACTGATCGCGCTCGTCTCGCCGATCAGGGTGCGGGCCCGGGAGCCGCGGCCGGTCGCGGTCGCCGACGAGCCCGTGCCTGAGATGATCGCCCGGTGAGGAGACGGTGATCGAGCAATGGCGGCAGGCCCTCGTCCTCGCTCCGCACACCGACGACGGCGAGTTCGGGTGCGGCGGGACGATGGCGCGCCTCGTCGAAGCGGGCTGCGACGTCCGCTACGTCGCCTTCTCGATCGCGACCCGCTCGCTGCCGCCGGGCTTCCCCCCGGACACGCTCGCGCGCGAGGTCGCCGAGGCCACCGCCGAGCTCGGGATCCCACCCGCATCGCTGACGGTGCACGACTTCGACGTCCGAACCTTCCCCGAGCGCCGGCAGGACATCCTCGAGCTGCTCGTCGCGCTGTGGGAGGAGTGGGAGCCGGACGTCGTCTTCCAGCCGAGCCTCCACGACGTCCACCAGGACCACCGCACGATCGCCGAGGAAGGCCTGCGCGCCTTCAAGCGCACCACGATCCTCGGCTACGAGATCCCGTGGAACAACTTCGACTTCGAGTACCAGTGGTACGTTGCCCTCGAGCAGCGGCACGTCGACCTCAAGGTCGCGGCGCTCGAGCGCTACGCGTCGCAGCACCACCGGCGCTACGCGAACGCCGAGTACGTCCGCAACCTCGCGCGCATGCACGGTGTCAACGTGAACCGCGCGTACGCCGAGGTCTTCCAGGTCTATCGCGTCATCGCGTAGGGGGGTACCCGGCCTCTAGCCGTGATGGTGCCGCTGCGGGTGGTCCCGGTCGATCTGCTCTCTCGCCTCGCCGATCTTCTCGACGACGACGAAGCGCCCCTCGTCGTCGACGATGCGCTCGATCGCCGGCTCCTCGTGCCCCGGGAGGACGACGAAGTGGTAGCGCTCCCGCACGATGGCCTCGTAGCGGGCGGGCGGCAGCTCGATCGTCTCCAGGCAGGAGGCCCGGCCGCACTCGCAATGGAACGGCAGCGATCCGGAGACGTCGTGCCGTTCCGCGCCCGCCTCGATCCGCTCGTTCACCTCGCGGAACACCTCCTCGTTTCGCGCAGCACGCTCAGCGAAGTCCATCGTCCCCGTGCTCCTCCGGCCCGGCGTGCGGGCCCAGGCGCCCGCTCAGCCGGGTGCGGGCCTTCTGCAGCAACGTCGGGCCTTCCTCGCGGTCGTTCTTGCGCCGCACGACCTGTCGCCGCTCCGCGCCGGAGCGCCGTTCGGCGGGCACCTCGAGGCGAGCCCGGCGGCGATCGACCCCGCTCCTCCGATCGGGCAGCACCCGGCGTTCCTCTCCCTTCCGGCCCGAGCCGAGAGCCACGGCGAGGAGCAGGTCTCGGCGGGAATCGTCGCCGTCCACATCTCGCAAACTCGTCAGGCGGCCGGACGGTTGCGCTCGTTCGCAGATGTAGCGCAACCGGACAACGGTCTCGTCCGTTTCCCCCTGCAGACCACGGAGGAAGGGGAGAACATGGGTATCGGTGTCGCTCTGATCCTGATTGCCGTCGGCGCGGTCATCGCGTTCGCGACGACCGCAACCACGATCGGCTGGATCATCCTCGCGGTCGGCGTCTTCGGAATCGTCGTCTCGCTCATCTTCTGGTCGAGCTGGGGCGGGTTCGGCGGCCGGCGTACGACGGTGGTCGAGGAGCGCGAGCCCTACTACTAGAGACAGCGAGGGGCGGGGCCGAGGGCCGGCCCTGCCCCTCCGCTGCTGCGCGGCGAGCGTCACGCGAGGCGCCGTTCAGTCGCCTCCGTCGTCGTCGGCGTCGCCGAGCACCGGGTGCGTGCGCCGCCAGAGCGGCGAGCGCTGGTACGCGGCCGCCGTCAGGTTCCAGCTGCGGCTGAGCACGGCGAAGCGGGCGAGCTCGCGTCGCCCGGCCGGCGTCGGGTAGTGGGCGCCCGGCTCGAGGAGCTCGTACCCCGAGCTGCGCAGGACGTCGCCTGCGACCTGCTCGAACGCGAGCGCGTCCTCCGGCTTCATCTGGCTCCGCCAGTCGCGGAGCCCGGGCGTCGGCGGCTGGGCGAGGTTCCGGTGCTCGGGCATGTACGCCGCGTCGCTGACGCGGGTGTGGTCGAGCATGCCCGACTCCCACTCGAGCGACGCGTGCTCGCAGATGCGGCGGAGCTCCCGCTCCGGCTCGGCGACGAGGTCCTCGTAGCGGAGCTCGAGGTAGCGGCCGCCCGCGTGCCGGCCGAGCCGCTGGGCGGAGAGGATCTCCGTCCGCCAGCGCGCGGCGAACTGCGCGACGGTGCGCGGCCGCGCCCACGTCCTGCCCGCGAAGCCCTCGGGCAGCTCGAGAAAGGAGAGCGCGGCGTCGCGCCCGTCGCGGACGAGATGCACCCAGACCGCGTCCGGGAAGAGCCGCTCCAGGAGTGGGAGCTGCTGCATGTAGAGCGGCGTCTTGTCGCCCCAGCGCGACTTCCCCTGGCGGTCGGCGTACGTCTCGAAGATCGCAGCGATCGCCTCGCTGATCGTCATCCCCTCGCGCAGCCGCGGCCGGACGTCCGCGGGGCGGATGCCCCAGTCGTACAGCGTCCGCAGGCGCCCGAGGTCGTCGACGAACTCGTCGAGGTTCGGCCGCCGGCGGTGCCGGTGGGCCAGCTGGGGGACGAAGAAGGTCTCGTACGGGATCGCGAGCTCGCTGTGCCGGTCGAGCATCACGCGCAGGAGCGTCGTGCCCGAGCGGCCGACCCCGAGGACGATCACCGGCGGCGCCATCGCCCGAGACTAGAGCACCAGCTCGGCCAGTGTCTGCAGCGCCTCGGGCTGCGTCGTGCCGACGACGAGCGTCGTGACCGGCGTCTCGCGCCACGCCTCGAGACGTTCGGCGATCCGCTCCTTCGGCCCGACGAGCGAGACGGCGTCGACGAGCTCGTCCGGAACCGCCGCGATCGCCTCCCGCTGCCTGCCGCCGAGGTAGAGATCCTGGATCCGCTCGGCCTCCTCCCCCCAGCCGTACCGGCGGACGAGCGCGTTGTAGAAGTTGCGGCCCTTCGCACCCATACCGCCGACGTAGAGCGCGACGTGCGGCCGCAGCGCGTCGCGCAGGGCGGCGACGTCGTCGCCGACAAGGACGCTCACGGTCGCGGCGATCTCGAAATCCGGCGGTGCGCCGTCGAGGCTCGGCCCGAACGCGTCGCCGAAATGCTCGGGCGCGACGAAGATCGGCAGCCAGCCGTCGGCGATCTCGGCCGCGAGCGCGACGTTCTTCGGGCCGAGCGCCGCAAGGTAGATCGGGATCTCGGCGCGGAGCGGGCGGAGCATGAGCTTCAGCGGCTTGCCGAGGCCCGTCGAGCCCGGGCCGTCCCAGGGGATGCGGTAGTGCTCGCCCTCGTGCGCGACGACCTCCCGCCGCAGCGCAGCGCGCACGATCTCGACGTACTCCCGCGTCCTGCCGAGCGGCTTCCCCCACGGCTGCCCGTGCCAGCCCTCCACCACCTGCGGCCCGGAGGTGCCGAGCCCGAGCAGGAAGCGGCCTCCCGAGAGGAGGTCGAGCGTCGCCGCCGTCATCGCCGTGTTCGCGGGCGTGCGGCCCGGGATCTGCATGATCGCCGAGCCGAGCCTGATCCGCTCCGTCCGCGCGGCGAGCCAGCCGAGGACGCTGACCGCGTCGGTGCCCCAGGCCTCGGCCACCCAGACGGAGTCGAAGCCGAGCCGCTCCGCCTCCTGCACGAGCGGGAAGAGGTCGGCCGGGTTCGCTCCCGGTGGCGCGTATCCCAGGCTGAGGCCGAGCTTCACTAGGGTGACTGTATGCCGCACCCCGAGCTCGCAGCCGAGCAGGCCTACGTCGACCGCGCCTACGAGCAGCTCGACCGGATGCGCTCCACGGTCGCGCGCACCCAGGAGGCGATGGCCACCGAGTGGGCCGCCCTCAACATGGAGGCGTGGGCCAAGCGGCGCATGCGCACCTTCGAGGACGCCGAGCGCGGGCTCGTCTTCGGCCGCCTCACGCTCGACGGCACCCCGCGGCCGCTCTACGTCGGCCGCCGCTGGGTGCACGACGACCGCCACGAGTCGCTCGTCGTCAACTGGCAGGCGCCCGCGGCGCGGCCCTTCTACACCGCGACCCCCGAGACGCCGCACGGCGTCCGGCAGCGCCGCCGCTTCCGCGCCGAGGGCCGGCGCCTGATCGACATCTCCGACGAGTCGCTCGACGGGAGCGCGGTCGAGGGGGCGAGCGTCTCCGACTTCCTGCTCGAGGAGCTCGAGCGCCGCCGCGACGTCCGGATGCGCGACATCGTGGCCACGATCCAGTCCGACCAGTACCGCCTCATCACGGCCGAGCCCGAGGGCGCGCTCGTCGTGCAGGGCGGCCCGGGCACGGGCAAGACGGCGGTCGGCCTCCACCGTGCCTCGTGGCTCCTCTACACGCACCGCGAGCGGCTGCGCCGCGTGCTCGTCGTCGGGCCGAACCCGACCTTCATGGTCTACGTCTCGCACGTCCTCCCGACGCTCGGGGAGGAGGCGGTCGAGCAGCGGGCCGTCACCGAGCTCGTCGACGGGGTCGAGGTCACGCGCGACGAGGAGCCGGACGTGGCGCGCCTCAAGGGAGACCCGCGGCTCTGCGAGGTCGTGGCGCGCGCGGTCGAGATCGCGGTCGTGCCGGCGCCGGAGGAGCTCTACGCCCGGATCGACGGCATCTACGTGCGCGTGCCCGAGCGGGACGTCGCCTCGCTGCTCGAGGAAGCGTTGGAGGCGGGAGTTCCGCTCGGGCTCGCGCGAGACCGGTTCCGGATGGCCGTGCTGCGTCGCTTCTACGAGCGCTACGGAGAGCTGCTCGGCCCGCAGGCCTTCCGCAGCTTCGACGAGCTCGAACGGCTGCTCCGTCGCGGCGGCTTCCTCACGCGCTGGATCGACCGCGTCCTGCCGCTGCCGCAGCCCGAGAAACTCGTCGCGAGGCTCCTGACATCGCGGGCCGCGCTCGAGGCCGCGTCGGAAGGCGTGCTGGAGGACGACGAGCGCAGGCTTCTCCTCCGCAACCGGTCGCGCCGCCTGGCCGATCTGCGCTGGAGCGACCAGGACGTGGCGCTGATCGACGAGGCGCGCACACTCCTCGCCGGCGCGCCGCGCACGTACGGCCACGTGATCGTCGACGAGGCGCAGGACCTGTCCCCGATGCAGCTCCTCGCGATCTCGCGCCGCGCGGTCGACGGCTCGCTCACGATTCTCGGCGACGTCGCGCAGGCGACCGGCCCCGTCGTCTATCGCCGCTGGCAGGAGCTCGAGCCGTATCTGCCCGAGACGGAGCTCTCGATCGAGGAGCTCCGCCACGCGTACCGGGTCCCGGCCGAGATCATGGACTTCGCGCTCCCGCTGCTCGACCGGATCGCGCCCGAGGTCGAGCCGCCGCTCGCCTACCGCAAGGGCGGCGACCCGCCGCGCCTCGTGCGTGTGGGCGAGGAGGAGCTCGTGGCGGCCGCGTTGCGCGAGGCCGCCGCCCTCGCGGAACAGGACGGCCTGCTCGCGGTGATCGTGCCGCGCTCGCTCGCCGTGCCGCTCCCGCAGGGCGAGCTGTTCGACGAGATCTCCGTGCCCGTGCTGACGCCGCGCCGGGCAAAGGGGCTCGAGTTCGACCACGTGATCGTGGTCGAGCCGGCGGCGATCGCCGACGACGGCGACCGCGGGCTGCGCGAGCTCTACGTGGCGCTGACCCGGCCGACGAAGACGCTCGTCGTCGTCCACGCGCGCCCGCTGCCCGACGGCCTGGGCTAGCCGCGCTCCGGAAAGAGGAGGCTGTAGCCGTGGCGCCGCATCCGGCGCTCGTACCGCAGCGAGACCAGGTCCAGAAACGCGCGCATCCGCAGGTCGCGCTTCAGCTCCCGCCACTGCTCGAAGTACTTCTCGTTCGCCCCCGCCTCGACCGGCTCGGCCGGCGGGATCGGCTCCAGGCCGAGGAATTCGAAGATGCCGCGCAGCGTGCCGGCCGGGTCGCGGACGAGCTGCTCGTACCGGAGCACGTGGAGGCGCTCGAGCCGCTTCCGGTCGGCCTCGAACAGCGCGTGGCAGCGGAGCCAGTGCTCGAACATCCTGTCGTAACGGCGCGTGCCCCGCCATCGTGCGGTCGGGATCGAGACGGGGATCGGATGGCGGACGATGACGACGAACGCGGAGCAGGGGAAGAGCGCCTGCAGGAAGCGCGTCTTGAGCAGGTTCGGCGGCGACTTCTCGAGCAGGAACCGGCGCGAGAGGTCCCAGTGCTGCGACCACTCCCCGAAGAGCGTGCGCGCGCTCTCCTCGCTCGCCAGCGGCGACTCCTCGGTCAGGTGGGACTCGGGCGCGAAGCCGAACCGTCCCGGCCCGCCGTAGGTCGCGGCGACGGGATAGACGCTCTGGAGGTGCTGGCCCTCGTCCGCCGGCACTCCGGTCCCCGAGAAGCCGCTGACCTCGGGGTGCGCGGCGAGCAGGCGTGCGAGGAGCGTCGTGCCGCTCCGGTGCAGGCCGGCGAGGAAGACGAGCTCGTGCCCCTCCACGGCGCGCAATCGTAGTGTCGGCTGCCGCCCGGGCCGGTCGCGGTGGGTTAGCGTCGGGCCGATGCGCACGCGCATGCTGGGCGAGGGCGGGCCGGCGGTCTCGGTCGTCGGCCTCGGCACGAACAACTTCGGCGGCCGTTGCGACTACGAGCAGTCCCTGGCCGTGATCGACGCGGCGCTCGAGGCCGGGGTCACGCTGATCGACACGGCCGACATCTACGGCCGGGGTACGAGCGAGGAGTTCATCGGCCGTGCGCTCGAAGGGCGCCGCGATCGCGCACTCGTCGCGACGAAGTTCGGCAAGCCGATGGAGGAGCGTCCGGAGGACCGGCGCGGGAGCCCCGACTACATCCGCTGGGCGGTCGAAGGGTCGCTGCGCCGGCTGCGCACCGACGCGATCGACGTCTACCAGATGCACGAGCCCGACCCCGGGACGCCGATCGAGGAGACTCTCGGCGCCCTCGACGAGCTCGTCCACGAGGGCAAGGTGCGCTGGCTCGGCTCCTCCAACTTCTCGGCCGAGCAGATCGAGGCGGCCGAGGAGGTCGCCCGCGGCAGCGGCTTCCACCGTTTCGTCTCCGCCCAGAACCACTACTCCCTCGTCGAGCGCGAGGCGGAGGACGAGGTGCTCCCCGCCTGCGAGCGGCTCGAAATCGGCTTCCTGCCGTACTTCCCGCTGGCGAGCGGCCTGCTCACCGGCAAGTACCGGCGCGGCGAGAACGCGACCGAGGGACGGCTCGCCGGCCGCGAGATCCCCGAGGAGCGGTGGGACCGCGCCGAGGCGCTGCAGCGATTCGCCGACGAGCGGGGGATCACGCTGCTCGACGTCGCGGTCGGCGGCCTGCTGGCGATGCCGGCCGTGACGTCCGCGATCGCGGGCGCCACGAAGCCGGAGCAGGTCCGCGCCAACGTCGCTGCGGGCGCCTGGGAGCCGGGGGCCGAGGACGTGGAGGCCCTGCGGGCGCTCCGCTGATCACCGAGGCCGGCGAAGCCGACGCCGAAGCCGTTCGCGCGCTCTTCCGCGAGTACTTCGCCTGGCTCGGGTCTCAGGGCTGGTCCGCCGACGTCGAGGCCGAGCTCGCCGCCCTCCCGGGCGGCTGGGAGTCGCTGCTCATCGCCCGGCTCGACGGGGACGTCGTGGGCTGCGTGGCGCTGAGGAGGCTGGGCGGCGACGCGTGCGAGATGAAGCGGCTGTACGTGCGTCCCGCAGCCAGAGGGTCCGGCGCCGGCCGCTCGCTCGTCGCGGCCTCGCTCGCCCGCGCGCGCGAGCTCGGCTTTGGCGTCATGCGGCTCGACACGCTGCCCACCATGGACGCGGCGCAGGAGCTCTACCGCTCGTTCGGCTTCTCTCCGGTCGGGCGCTACAACGACAATCCCGTCTCGGGCGCCCTCTTCTTCGAGCTGCGTCTCTGAGCGTCAGGCCGCCGCGACGTCGCCGAGGCGGAAGCGCAGGTCGTTCAGCCGGTCGTGCCACTCGTCGGAGAGCGCTGCGACGCACTTCATCGAGCGGCAGGCGAGGTCGACGAGCTCGGCCGGCGGGATGCCGTGCCGCTCGGCCCACTCGCGATCCTCGGGCGAGAGGTCGTCGGGCGGCTCGCCGGCCGTGGCGGCCACGAGCTCCGCCGCATGCATTGCGCGCTCCGCGGTCTCCTCGTCCGGGTCCTCGCACGCCGCCGCCAGGGTCTGCTCCAGCGACTTCCAGTCCATCAGGGATCGAATTCCACCTGGTCGAAGAAACGAAGCACCGTGTGCCCCGACCTCACCCGCCCCTGCAGGGCACGCAGCTCGTCGTCGGAGGCCTCGCCCAACGCCCGCTTGACCGCGAGCCACGGTAGGTTGAAGTCCTCCTGGATCATCATCGTCGAGATCCGCGGGTTGATCTCGATCACCTTCTCGCCCATGAACTGGATACTGAAGAACCACTCGAGCCCGAACTCGGCGACGACCCGCTCGGAGGCCTCGACGAGCTCCGGCGCGTCGAGCGTCACGAAGTACATGCCGAGCCCACAGCGCACCGACTCGCGCGTGCGGGTGGCCTGGAGGACGATGCCGTGGCCGTCCGCGATCCCGTCGACCGTTCGCTCGGGCTCGGTGAGGAACTCCATGACGAGGAGGTCGAGGCCGTCCTCCGGCAGCAGCTCGACCGCCTCCTCGAGCCGCATCGCGAGCGCCCCCGGACGCTCGTTCAGGAGCTGGTGCGTGCGGTCGACGCCCGGGTCGAGCACGCGGAAGCCGCGCGAGCCGGACGAGAAGACCGGCTTGAAGCAGACCGGACGGTCCGGGTAGCCGAGCTCGCGCGCCGCCGCCTCGACCCCGGCGGCGCCGGTGACGCGGCGGAACTCGGGAGCGTCCACGCCGATGCGGTGCAGCGACTCGAACGTCTCGCCCTTGTCATTGGAGCGGCGCTCGGCGTCGGGGCCGCAGATCATGACGGGCACGGGGAACTCCTTCCGGCGCGGTGCGAGATGGCGCAGGTCGTGCGACGACTCCGGCAGCACGACGTCCACGTCCTCCTTCTCGACGAGCGCGAGCAGCGCGTCGGGGAACGTCGGGTCCGCGCCCGGCGGCACGAGGTGGAACGAGTCGCACACGTGCCGGCCGATGGCGCGTTCCGAGATGTCCACCCCGACGAGCCGCACCTCCCGCTCGCCGTTCTCGCGCAACGCCCGCAGGAGGCGGGCGGCCCCCGGCGCGCCGCACGCGGTGACGAGGATCGTCGTCACGCCTGCGCCAGCACCCAGTGGAAGCTCGCCGGTCCCTCCGGCTCGGTGAACGTGACCAGCTCCTCCCGCTCGATCGTGAGCCCGGCCCCGCGCACGAGCTGGGAGTTGGCCTCCGGCTCGAAGCCGGCGAAGAACGTCTCGGCCCCGAGCCACTCGCCCGTCCAGCCCGGGTTGTCGGAGGCGCCGAACGCGGCGAGCAGCCATCCGCCCGGAACGAGCCAGCCGTGGATCCGGTCGAGCAGCGGCGCGAGCAGCTCGCGCGGCAGGTGGTTGAACACGTAGAACGAGGCGGCGGCGTCGACCGACCGGGCCGGGAGCTCGTGCTCGGTGCAGTCGGCGCAGACGAACTCGGCCTCGGGAATCGCGGCGCGCGCCCGCTCGACCTGGCGCGGCGAGACGTCGACTCCGGTCACCGCGAAGCGTCGGGCGAGCCGGCGGGTCTCGGGCGTGCCGGCGCCGCAACCGAGCTCGAGCATCCGCGCGCCCGGCTCGAGACGGGAGACGAGCTCGTCCTCCCACTCGCGGCGCGGGTCGCCGACGATGCGCGTGCGCCACTCGGCGAACGTCTCGCCCATGGCGTCGTAGCCGTCGGCCACGATCTGCGTGCGCGGGTCGGGCACGGCGCGATGGTACTCGGGGGCGCCCACTACACTCGCGGTCGGGTGAAGGTGGTCGTGACTGCTGGGCGGGAGGCGGCTTGAGGCGCCGCCGTGCGGTGCGGGCCGCCGCGATCGTCCTCGTCACCGGTCTCGCAGTCGCCTACATCCTCTGGCGGATCGACCTGCGCCGGACGGCGCACGTGCTCGCGCACGCGCACGTCGCCTGGTGGCTCCTCTCGTGCGGCATCTGGATCGCGGTCGTCTGGCCGCTCGCCTGGCGCTGGCGGATCCTGCTCGCGGCGCGCGGCGTCCAGGAGCGGCTCGGCTGGTGCGTCCGGACGCTGTTCGTCTCCTTCGCCGCCGCGCAGGTGCTACCGACCTCGCTCGGCGGCGACGCCTCGCGGATCTACGAGACCGCGCGGAGGCATCCCGGCAGGGGAGGCCCGGCGGCCGGCACGGTGCTCCTCGAGCGTGCGCTCGGCGGCATTGCCACCCTCGTCCTCGCGGCGGCCGGCTTCGCGCTCGCCGTCGGCCGCTACTCGGTCGGCGGCTACATCTGGGTCGAGCTCGCCTTCGTCGTGCTCGCCGCCCTCGCCGGCCTCGTCGTCTTCTCGACCACCCTCCATCCGCTGCTGCGCGGGCTCCGCCCGCTGCTCCGTCGCCTGCGCCTCGAGGGGCCGCTGCGCGAGACGTATCTCGCCATCCACTCCTTCCGCGGCGAGCTGCCGCTCCTCTGCGGGGTGTTCGCGCTCACGCTCGTCGTGCAGGCGGTGCGGGTGATCGCGATCTGGTCGGCGGGCAAGGCGGTCGGGGTCGACCTCTCCCCGAGGCCGTACTACGTGATGGGGCCGCTGCTCTTCCTCGTCATGCTCGTGCCGTTCACCATCAACGGGCTGGCGGTGCGCGAGTCGTTCTTCGTCAGCTTCCTCGGGGCGCTCGGCGTGTCCGCCGACCGCGGCTTCTCGACCGGGTTCCTGTTCTTCGCCGTCACCATCGCGGTGGCCCTGCCGGGCGCCGCGATCGTCGCGTGGGAGGGAGCGCACCGGGCCGAGCCGAGAGCGGCGCGATGAGGCAGCGGCTCGAGCTCGGGCCTCTCGTGGCGCCGGCATGCGCCGCGTCCCTGCTCGGGATCGCGCGGCTCGTACCGGAGACGGGCTTCGGCCTCTGGCTGCGGCTCGGGGCCGCGATCTTCGTCTTCCTGCTGCCCGGACGCCTCGTGGCGCGCTGCCTCGGGCAGCGGACGCTGGCGGCGGCGCTCTCGTGGTCGACTGCCCTCGTCGGCGCCGGGCTGGCCCTCGCGTTCACCCTGGGCGCCTCGCTCGACCTGACGTATAGCTTCGCGCTCGCGGCGGGCGCGGTCGCGCTCGTCGTCCTCGTCGCAGGGGCGGTCCTGCCCGCCGACCGTATGGCGGTCCGGGCGCGGATCGCGCGCGTCGTCGTCGGCCTCGTCGGGCTCATCATCGGCGCCGCCCTCTGGGCGGTCCACGACGTGCTGACCGGCGACGCCTTCATGCACCTCGGCCGGATGCGCAAGCTCGACGGGCTCGGCTCGCTCTCGCTGCACGACGTCGGCGAGTTCGCCCACGGGGGACTGCACCCCGGCTATGCGTTTCCGCTCTGGCACGGCTGCATGGCGGTCGTCGCGCGCCTCGCCGGGGTCGATCCGGCGAGCGTCGCCCTGCACGCGCCGAGCCTGCTCGTCCCGATCGCTCTCGTGCTCGCCTGGGAGATGGGCTGGGCCGTCTTCCGCTCGACGGGGGTCGCCGTCGCCGTCGTGCTGGCGCAGTTCGCGCTCAGGGTCCTGGCCCAGGGGCACGCCGGGATCTACCCGGACCTCTGGCAGCCGGGAGAGGCCGCGACCCAGCTCTTCCTGCCCGCCGTCGTCGCCCTCTTCTTCGTGCTCGTGCGGCGGCCGGCGTGGCCGGTCGCTCTCACCCTCGCCGCGGGGTCCGCCGATCTCGCGCTCATCCACCCGACGTATGCGCTCTTCATCGCGTTCCCCCTGATCGCGTTCGTGGGCGTGCGGACGCTCTTCAGGCGCGGCGCCGAGCTGCGCCGGGGGATCGTCGCCCTCGTAGCGCTGGGCCTGCCGATGCTGCTCGCCTACCTGTGGCTGCGGCCGATCGTCGAGCAGTCGGTCGCGCTCCACCTGGGGCCGAAGGGGCTCGCGCAGAGCATCCACCACTACGCCGTCGACCTCGTCGTCCACTCGCCGTCGCGGTACAACCTCGCTCCGAGCCGGGTCGACCGGCTCGGGTCCGTTCCGATCGCGGCGCTCCTGGTGACGCCGCTCGCCTTCTTCGCACGGCGGCGCCGCTGGAGCGCGCTCGTGCTCGGCGCGACGGTCGTCATCCTCGGGCTCGACCTCTGGCCGCTCGTCTTCCCGCACTTCTCGAACGTCGTCTCGCTCTCCCAGTCGCGGCGAGCCGCGGTGTTCATCCCGCTCGCGCTGGCGCTCGCGGGCGGCACCGCCGTGATCGCGGGTCTTTCGCGTCTGCTCGCGCTTGCGCTCGCGCTCGGCGCCGGGATCTGGCTCCAGCTCGCCTATCCGGGCGACTTCGGGCTGCGCGCGGCCCGGCACCAGCCGGCTTGGCCGGTCTGGATCGGGCTCTACGGCGCGATCGCGGCCATCGTCCTCGGTACGGCCGTCGCCTGGCTGCGCCGGGACCCGTTCCCGCAGCTCGCGCAGCAGCGCGGGGTGACCGTGGCGCTCGCCGCGCTGCTCTTCGTGCTTCCGGTCGCGGTGCACGGCTTCGCGCAATGGACTCCGAGCCAGACCGTCGACCCTCACGCGCTGACCCCGGGCTTGATCCGGTACCTGCAGCGGGACGTGCCCCCGCGCTCGATCGTCTTCGCGGACCTCGAGACGAGCTATCGCGCCACCGCCTTTGCGCCGGTCTACGTCGTGACGGTGCCGCCGACACACGCGGCGAACACGCGCCCCAACCGGCTGTTCGTCCGCAGGAAGGCATGGCTGCGGTTCGCGGCGCATCCGAGCCTCGCGGTGCCGCGCCGCTGGCATGCCGGCTGGCTCGTCCTCCGCCGGGACGAGCGGAGGCAGTGGCGGGCGATCGAGCGGCTGGGCCGGCGCCCGGTCTACGCCGACGCCGGTTTCCTCGTCTTCAAGCTGTCGCCCGCACTACCGTTGCGAGGGTGAAGCTGCTGCTCGTCACCCGCCACTTCCCGCCGAGCAGCGGCGGCGGGGTGCAGCGGCCGCTCAAGTTCGCGACCCACCTGCCGGCGCTCGGGATCGAGACGCACGTGCTCGCGCCGGACGCCGACGGCTCGGCCCCTCCGGGGTCGGAGCTCGAGCTGCCGACGCGGGCCTGGATCCATCGCGTGCGGTACGTCGGACCGCGGGCCGGACGCCCGTCGGAGCGGCTGCTCGCCACGCAGGGAGTGGCGCGGCTGGGCACCCAGGCGGCGCTTCTCGGGCGCAAGCTGCTCGTCCCGGACGAGAACGTCCCCTGGAGCACGTTCGCGCTGCCCGTGGCGATCCGGCTGGTCCGCCGCGAGGGGATCGACGTCGTGCTCACGACCTCGCCGCCGCCGTCGCTCCATCTGCTCGGCGCGGCCGTGAAGCGGGCGACGGGCGCCGCCTGGGTCGCCGACCTCCGCGACCCGCTCACCTCGCATCCGCACCGGCGCGGCTACGAGTCGCAGCTCGCCCGGGTCAAGGAGAAGGCCGTCGGCGGCGTGGGCCGCCTCGTCGCGTCGCAGGCCGACGCGGTCGTCGCCGCCTCCGACGCGATCGCCGAGGAGCTGCGCGCGCTGCGGCCGAAGGGCAGGGTCGTCACGATCGCGAACGGCTGCGACTTCGACGACTTCGCCGGCCTGCACCACCACCCGAGCGACCGCCTGCGGATCACGCATGCCGGCCATTTCCACGGCAAGCGCGACCCGAAGCCGTTTCTCCGCGCGCTCGCCGAGTCGGGCCTCGACGACGTCGTCGTCCGCTTCGCCGGCGACTTCCGCGCGGCGGACCGGGAGTACGCGGAGTCGGTCGGCCTCGGCGACCGCGTCGAGTTGCTCGGGAACGTCTCCCGTCGCCGGTCGCTCGAGCTGCAGCGCGACTCCGACGTCCTCCTGCTTCTGATCCCGGAGTCTGGCGGCCGCGGCCACGGCGTGCTGACGGGGAAGATCTTCGAGTACCTCGCAGCGGAGCGGCCGATCCTCGCCGCCGTCCCCGCCGACGGCGCCGCGGCCCGGCTCGTCCGGGACACGGGCGCGGGCGTCGTCGTCCCCTCGGACGACGTCGACGCGCTGCGCGAGGCGCTGCTCGACTTGCATCGGCGCTGGCAGGGCGGCAGCCTGAACGGAACGCCGCTCTCCGACGAGTGGCGCCGGCGGCTGTCTCGGGACCGGCGGGTGGAGGAGCTCGCCGACCTGCTCAGGAGCGTCGCGTGAGCGCCGCCACGCTCAGCGCCGGCCGCCCGCTGGTCGCTCCGCGCACGCAGGAGCGCATCGTCACCGGGCTCTTCTTCGCGTCGCTCTTCGTGGCCACCTTCGAGAAGGTGCATTGGGACGTCGCCGGCCAGATCGGGCTCAACGACACCACGACGATCCTGTTCCTGATCGCCTACGTCGCGACCGAGCGGCGTCCGCTCCCGCGCACGAGCGCGATCGTCCTCGGGTTCTTCGCCGCCTTCGCGCTCGTCTACCTCGCCGGGTACTGGAACATCGACACGAAGCAGGGGCTCGACCAGTTCGTGAAGGGGATGGTGAAGTTCGTCATCCACTTCGCGTTCATCGTCGCCGCGATCGGCTACCTCGCCCAGCGCGGCGAGCAGTTCTTCTGGCGGGCGCTCGGCTGGTTCGCCATGGGGTTCGTCGGCAACGCGGTCTACGGAATCCTCCAGCTCGGCGCGCAGCTTGCCGGCCACAGCCTCGACAACGTCTTCCTCAACCCGCTCACCGGCGGCGCGGCCAAGATCAACATCTACGGCGCGATCAACGGCCAGAACATCTACCGCGTCAACGCGCTCACAGGCGATCCGAACCACCTCGGGGTGATGCTCGTCGTCCCGCTGCTGATGCTGACGCCCGTCTATCTCCGGCTGCCGCGCCGCCATCCCCTGAAGGTGCGTCTCGCCGTGCTGCTCGCGTTCCTGCTGCTCGTCGACATCGCGACGTTCTCGCGCAGCGGCGGGCTCGGCCTCATCGTCGGCGCCCTCGTGCTTCTCGTCCCGTACCGCCGCTTCACGCGCTCGCGCGCGCTCCTGTACCCGCTCGGGATCCTGGCCGCCCTGCTCGCGGGCGTCGTCTACACGAAGCGGCACTTCTTCGAGGTCTTCCTGCGCCAGCGGGTCTCGACGCAGGGGAGCTCGGCGAACGCGCACTTCGCCGTCTACTCGTTCGTCGGCCAGATCCTCCACATGCATCCGCTGCTCGGCCTCGGCCTCAACAACTTCGCCGTCTACTACCAGTTCGTGACGGGGCAGGCGAACTACGGGGCCCACTCGTACTGGGTCGCCATCATCGTCGAGTCGGGGCTGATCGGCCTCGTGCTCTGGATCGTCTTCCTCCGCTACGTCTTCCTGCGGCTCCTGGCCGCCCGCCGGCTCGGCCGGCTGCTCGACCGCCTCGGCGACGTGGAGGGCCCGCGCGTGCGGCCGCTCGCCTACGGGATGACGGCGGCCCTGGTCGGGACGATCGCCGCCAACTTCTTCTACCTCACGATGCAGTTCTACTACTTCTACGCGTTCCTGGCCTTCGCCCTCGCGCTGCCGGTCGTGTTCGCCGGCCGCGCACGCGGGCGGCCGGGCTAGCGGCTGCTCGCCGGCGGGTCGGGGCGGATCAGACGCGGTGCCGGGCGCGCCAGAAGCGCATCCCGGTGCCGCCGAGAAGAAGGACGGCCGTGCCGCCGAGGGCGATCAGCAACACCGTCGGCCCGGAGCCGAGATCGAACGCCGAGCCGACTGCGCTCGGCGGGGCCTCGGACACGCTGCCGTGACCCGCTGCCAGGGTTCGGCGCAGCCCGTTGCCCTTGAGCAGACTGCGCAGCACGCTCGCGTCCTTGCCGGCGTGGTGCAGCGCCTTCGCCACGGGGCTCGAGGAGGGAATCGAGCTCTTCGCGCCGGCGGAGGACCCGCTCGGGCCGCCGCCTCCGGCCGTCGGCTTGCCGCCTCCGCCGGTCTGCACGCACTCCTTGTAGACGTTCACGGCGGAGGTCCCTCCGTTGCACGCGAGCGCAGCCGAAGGGCCTGCGAGCGTCGCGGTGATCGCTGCCCCTGCGACCGCTGCGGCGATGAGCGGCCGGTTCAGTCGCCCGAACACGGCGGTTACTGTAGCGAGCCGTGGCGACGACGGCCGTAAACGTTAGGCAAAGTCTGCTTCTGCGCGATGCGGCCGCCGGAATCGGAGTCGCCGCCGCCGTGTTCGCGCTCTCGTATGCGGACGGCGGCTTCGCGCCGACCACTCGGGCCTACGCGGGAATCGCGGCGTGGTGGCTGCTTGGCGTCGGCGCGGCCTTCGGGATCGCGTCCGCCTGGTCTGCGATCGACCGGCTGGCGGCCATCGCGGTCGGCCTCTTCGGCGCCTTCGCCGTCTGGATCCTCGTCTCAGTCGCCTGGGCGCCCGACGCCGAGCGCGCCTTCGCCCAGTTCAACCAGGTGGCGCTCTACGTCGGCGTGCTCGCGATCGCCATCGTGCTGGCGAGGCTCGTGCCGGCGTGGGTGCTCGTCGCAGGAGTCGCGGCGGCATTGTCCGCGGTGGCCTGCGTCGCGCTCGTCAGCCGCTGCTTCCCGAGCTCCTTCGGAGCGCAACCGGGCCTCAAGATCCTGCCGACGCTCGGCTACCGGCTCAGCTTCCCGCTCGGTTACTGGAACGGCCTGGGGATCGAGGTGGCGCTCGCCTACCCCCTGCTGCTCGCGATCATGGCGTCGCGACGCTCCCGGGTCGTGAGCGCTCTGGCGGCCCTCCCGTTGCCGGTCCTCGCCGCCGTCATGTACCTCACCTCCTCACGCGGCGCCTTCGTGGCGGCTGCGGTCGGCGTGGTCGCGTTCCTCCTCCTCGCTCCCAGGCGGTGGCCGGCGCTGGCCACGACCGCCGTGGCCGGAGCCGCGGGGGCGGTCGCGGTCGCCGTGCTCGTGCCGAAGAAGGAGCTCGACAACGGCCAGGTGCAATCGGAGCCCGGGCTGACGCAGGGGCACCACGCCGCCCTCTGGATCGGGATCGCCTGCGTCGTGACCGCGCTCGCGTGGGCCGGGCTGGCCGAGCTGGGGCGGAGGCTGCCGTCCCCGCCGCGCCGCGTCGGCCAGGCGGCCGCCGCGCTGCTCGTCGTCCTCGTCGTGGTGGCGATCGTCCTCGCGCATCCGGTGGCGAAGTTCGACGCCTTCAAGAGCAATCCGCCGATCGGCAACGCGCACGGGAACGCGGCGACGAACCACCTGCTGAACAGCTCCGGGAGCGGACGCTGGCAGTTCTGGGGCGCCGCCGTCTCGCAGTTCAGAGCGTATCCCCTGTACGGCGAGGGGGCCGGCTCGTGGGCGTCGTGGTGGCTCCAGCACGGCTCGCTCCCCGGGGTCTTCACCCAGTTCGCGCACTCTCTGTACCTCGAGGCGCTCGGCGAGCTCGGCATCGTGGGACTGCTCCTCATCGGCGGGGCCGTGCTCGTCGCCGTCGCCGGCGCCGTTCGCTCCGCCCGGGCGCTCAGGAGCGGAGAGATCGCCGCGGCGGCCGCATGCGGCATCGCCTTCTTCGTCGCGGCCGCCTACGACTGGGTCTGGCAGCTCTCGGGTATCGCGATCGTCGGTGTCGGGACGCTCGGCTTCGCACTGGGAGCGGTTCCAGCCATCCGTGCGACGGCCGGGGGACGTCTCGGCGCGCTCCGGCCGGCGCTCGCCCTCGTAGCCGTGGCGGCGATCATCCCGCAGTACGTCGTCCTCGCCGCGGGCACGCACCTGCGCAACAGCCAACAGGCCTTCCTCGCCCGCGACGGCGACAGGGCCAGGTCGGAGGCGCTCGCGGCGAAGGCGATCGAGCCGTGGGCGGCCTCCCCGTACCTCCAGCTCGGCTTCGTCGACGAGGCCGAGGGGAACTACGCAGCGGCGGCGCACTGGCTGGACGAGGCGATCAGCCGTTCGAGGCGCGACTGGAGCCTGTGGCTCACCGCGGCCCGCATCGAGGCGAAGCGAGGCAAGATCGCCGCTGCCCGGCGGGACCTCGCGGAGGCGCGTCGGCTCAACCCGCACTCGCCGATCTTCCAGGGAGCGCCTTGAGTGGCGACCGCCGAATGCCGAAGCTACGGTGTCAGCGCCCATTCGGGCGCGCCCTGCCGTCGCCGCACTGGAGGCCGCCGGATTGAGTGAGCTCGACACCGTCGCCAGAGTCGGCGCCGGAACCTCGGCGGAGACCCCCGCCCTCGATCGCGTGGCGGGCCCTTACGGCCCGGAGCCGCTTCTACGGCGCATGCTCGCAGTAGGCGACGTGCTGGCGGTCGCGGCGGCTGCCGCGGTTGTCGGCCTCTGGGGAAGCGGGCCCGCAGGCGCCCTGCTCCTCGTCCTCTTCGCGCCCGTCTGGATCGTCACGGCCAAGCTCGCGGGCCTCTACGACCGCGACCACCGCACGCTGCGCCACCTGACGGTCGACGAGCTTCCCTGGCTCCTCGTCTGGACGCTGAGCAGCACCGCGGTCCTCACCCTGCTGCTCGTGCCGTTCCCGGCCCTCGACCTGAGCTCCGACGACCGCCTGTTCGTGTGGGCCATCGTGCTCGGTCTCGGCTTCACGTTCCGGGCGGGAATGCGCGGGCTCTGGCGGCGGATCACCCCGGCGCAGCGCGTCCTCGTCGTCGGCGATGGCCCGCTCGCGCAGGCGCTCGTCCGCAAGCTCGAGCTCTTCCCGGACATCCACGCCGAGATCGCGGGACAGATCGAGAACTGCAACGCGCTCAGCGAGAGGCTCGACGAGCTCGACGAGGGGCTCGACCGGATCGTGATCGCCTGCAGCGAGCTCAGCGAGGAGATCCTCGAGCGGCTCCTGCCCTTCTGCCGCATGCGGCGGGTGAAGCTGACGATCATCCCGCCGACGCGTGGCATGTTCGGCACCGCCACGCAGCTCACGCACATCGCCGACCTACCGCTCCTCGACTACAACACGTGGGACATCTCGCGCACGACGCGCGGGCTCAAGCGGTGCCTCGACGTCGTGCTCGCGCTCCTCGGCCTCGTCCTCACCTCGCCGCTTCTGCTGCTCGCCGCCCTGGCGACGCTCGTCGACTCCGGCCGTCCCGTCCTGTTCCGGCAGACGCGCGGCGGCGAGCGCGGGCGCCCCTTCCAGATGCTCAAGTTCAGGACGATGGTGCGCGACGCCGAGGCGCGGCTCCCGGAGCTCGTCCCCTTCGAGCAGCTCGACGCCCCGATGTTCAAGCTCAAGTCCGACCCGCGCGTGACCCGCGTCGGACGGCTGCTGCGGCGGACGAGCATCGACGAGCTGCCGCAGCTCGTCAACGTGCTGCGGGGCGAGATGTCGATCGTCGGCCCGCGCCCCGAGCAGCTCGATCTCGTGGAGCGCTACGCACCGGAGCATCAGTTCCGGCTGCAGGTCAAGCCCGGCATCACCGGCCCGATGCAGGTCTACGGCCGGGGTGAGCTGACCTTCGACGAGCGGCTGGCGGTCGAGCGGGAGTACGTCGAGAACCTGTCGCTCGCGCGTGACATCCGGATCGTGCTGATGACGCTTCCAGTCGTGTTCGGGAAGCGCGGCGCGTACTAAGGTGCGGCTACCCGGCGAGAGCGACACCCGGTTACTGCTCGTCGGCGTGGCCGCGTTCGCCGCTCTCGTCGTCTACCTCGCGGTGGCCTTCGTGAACACGCACGCATCAGTTTCGATCGCGAATAAGGTGGCGCCCTGGACACCCTACGGCTCGAAGCTCACTCCGATTCCGCTCAAGAGGAAGGGCAAGTACGTCGTTCGGGTGAGCCCGACTGACACGGGGAGCTACGGCGCCTTGATCCCGACGCTCATTCCGGCGCCCACGCCCGGAATCAAGTACGCGATCGGGCTCCAGCTGAAGGGCGCCCGGGCAGGCCGACTCGGGATTCAAGTGCATCTATTCCGTGGGGGACTGCCGAGCCGATACCTGACCAACACGCTGGTGCCCATAACCACGAAGTGGCATCGTCTCTCATTCGGGGGACAGATCGAAGGCAGCTGGGTGGGTCTCAGCCTGTACGTCTACTCTCCGGCGAGGCGCGCTGTGGGATCGTGGTTCGCGATTCGCGACCTGAAGGTGAAACTTCGCGGCTGAGCTAGTCGATGGACACAGATGTGATCGTCGTCGGGGGAGGCATCCTCGGCCTCGCCTCGGCGCTGGCGCTCTCCGAGCGGTCGCCGGATCTCCGCCTGACCCTGCTCGAGAAGGAGCCTGCTCTGGCAGTTCACCAGAGCGGCCACAACTCCGGCGTCGTGCACGCCGGTCTCTACTACGCCCCGGGCTCGCTGAAAGGCGAGCTGTGTCGCACCGGACGCCGTTTGCTGGAGGCCTTCTGCAGCGAGCACGAGATCCCGCTGCGACGCTGCGGCAAGCTCGTCGTGGCCGTCGACGAATCGGAGCTAGACCGGCTCGCCGAGCTCAAGCGCCGCGGGACGGGCAACGGTCTCGAGGGTCTCGCGGAGCTCGAACGGTCCGAGCTCCGGCAAATCGAGCCGAACGTGCGCGGCGTCCGCGGGCTGCATGTTCCGGAGAGCGGCATCGTCGATTTCCGCCTGGTGGCCGAGCGGATTGCCGAGCTTCTTCGGCGCCGCGGCGTGACGTTCGAGCTCGGCAGTCGGGTCGAGCGCATCGAGCAGAGCGGCGGCGGGCTCTCCATCGCGACCACCCGCGGACGCTGGCAGGCGGCTGCGCTCGTCGCCTGCGCCGGGCTTCAGTCGGATCGGGTGGCGGCTCTCGCGGGAGCCGAGATCGACGTTCGCATCGTTCCCTTTCGCGGCGCGTACTGGGTGCTGAAGGATGCGGCGGCGGCCCTCGTTCGCGGGCTCGTCTACCCGGTGCCGAACCCTGAGTTTCCGTTCCTCGGCGTCCATTTCACCCGACGGATCGACGGGGCCGTCTGGGCGGGTCCGAACGCGATGCCCGCGCTCGCACGCGAGGGCTACAGCCGCCGAAGCGTTTCCGCTCGAGACGCCGCCCAGGCGTTGAGCTGGCCTGGGATGCTGCGGTTCGCGATCCGGTACGGCCGGATGGGCGTGACGGAGGTCTGGCGGGACCTCGTCCGGCCCGCGGCTGTCCGCGAGATGCAGCGCTACCTGCCGGCTCTGCGGCGGAGTGACGTGGTCCGCGGCCCGACGGGCGTCCGCGCACAGGTCATGACGAGGAGCGGCGAGCTGGTCGACGACTTCCTCTTCGCCGAGGGGCCACGCTCCCTCCACGTCGTGAACGCGCCGTCGCCGGGCGCGACCTCCTCGCTCGCCATCGGACGGCACATCGCCGCTCGCGCCGCCGAGCTCTTCGGCCTCTGAGGTCGGGCGCCTCGGCGGATGCGGGCTAGCATGCGTTGCCGTCCCCGGGCCAGCTCAGGAAAGGACTTCGCCGCAATGCCGCAGATCGAAGACTCGACCGTCGCCGTCATCGGTGGGGCCGGCTTCATCGGCTCCCACATCGTCGACCAGCTGCTCGACGAGCCGGTGGAGCGGGTGATCGTCGTCGACAACTTCGTGCGCGGAACCCGCGGCAACCTCGAGCACGCCGTCAAGGATCCGCGGGTCGACGTCCGCGAGGGCTCGATCCTCGACCAGCCGTTTCTCGAGCAGGTCATGGAGGAGAGCGACTACGCGTTCCATCTGGCCGCCCTGTGGCTGCACGAGTGCGTCCATCACCCGCGCGACGCCGTGAACGTCAACGCCCTCGGCACGTACAACGTGATCGAGGCTGCCCAGCGGGCACAGATCGGGAAGGTCGTCTACTCGTCTTCGGCTTCGGTCTACGGGGATGCGCTCGCGATTCCCATGACGGAGGACCACCCCTTCAACAACCGGACGCTGTACGGCGCCACGAAGATCGCCGGGGAGCAGTTCTTCCGCGCCTTCAACGAGCAGCACGGCCTCGACTACGTCGGCCTCCGGTACATGAACGTCTACGGCCCCCGCATGGACTACAAGGGCACCTACGTGAGCGTGATCATGAAGGTGCTCGACAAGATCGAGGCCGGCGAAGCCCCGCAGATCTTCGGGGACGGCTCGCAGGCGTACGACTTCGTGCACGTCGACGACGTGGCCCGGGCGAACATCCTCGCGCTCAAGTCCGAGGCGACGGACGTCTTCCTCAACGTCGGGATGGGCGTCCAGACGACGATCAACGAGCTCGTCGAGCGGCTGATCGCGCTCACCCGGAGCGACGTGCAGCCGGAGTATCTGCCGCAGGAGCAGATGTTCGTGACAAACCGGATCGGCAGTACCCAGCTGGCGGAGCAGCTGACGGGGTTCCGTGCGACGATCGGGCTCGACGAGGGGCTCGGCTCGGTGATCGAGTGGCGGCAACGGGACCAGCTCGGCAGCGTGCCGGTCCCGTAACCGGGCCGCTGCGCGTCCTGCACTGCCCCTGGATGGTCGGGGGGAACCCGGCCGGCCTCGCCGCGGCCGAACGGGAGCTCGGTCTCGACAGCAAGACGCTCACCTTCAGACCTTCCCCGTACGGGTATCCAATCGACGAGGTCCTCTGGGATGACGACGACGGACGGATTGTCTGCGAGCTGAAGCGGTGGCGCCTGCTGCCCCGCGTCCTGCGGGACTTCGACGTCGTCCACTTCAACTTCGGCTCGACGATCGCACCTCAGCGCATCCCTCCGGATGCGCCGGGCGCCAAACCCCGCAACCTGGTCGAGCGAATGTACGCGGCGGCGGTCGAGCAGCTCGACCTGTGGGTGCTCGCGCGGGCGGGGAAGGCGATCTTCGTCACCTTTCAGGGACAGGACGCCCGCCAGGGAAACGTTGCCAGCCGCTTGCGGGTGAACGACGTGGCCGAGGCGGCTCCCGGGCGCTACTCGCCCGCGTCCGATGCATACAAGCGGCGTCGGATCGCCCGCCTCGACCGCCATGCGCACGGCATCTACGCGCTCAACCCCGATCTGCTCCGCGTCCTGCCGGCCAGGGCGCGCTTCGTTCCGTATGCCCACGTGGACGTGCACGCCTGGGGTCCGCCGGTCCCGTGCGAAAGGCCGCCCCTTCCGGTCGTCCTGCACGCTCCGACGAACCGGGCCACCAAGGGAACGCGCTTCCTCGTCGACGCGATCGGCCGCCTGCAGGCCGAGGGGATCGAGCTGGACTTCCGCCTGGTCGAGGGACTGACCCAGGCCGAGGCGAGGGCGCTCTATCCGAGTGCCGACCTGGTTGTCGACCAACTCCTCGTCGGTTGGTACGGCGGCCTCGCAGTCGAGGCGATGGCCCTCGAGCGACCGGTCGTCGCCTACCTCCGCGGGGAGGACCTCGACGTCCTCCCACGCGAGATGCGCGCGCAGATCCCGGTGATCCAGGCGGAACCGGCGACCATCTACGGCGTGTTGAAGGAGCTGCTGACCACTCGCCACCGGGATCTCCCCGAGCTGGGTCGGCGGAGTCGTGCCTACGTGAGCCGCTGGCACGACCCGCGGCGGATAGCGAAAGAGCTCGTCGCGGACTACGAAGCCGCAGTCGCGGCGGTGCGAGGGGGATCGCGGGCGACCAGCGGTTGAACGGATCTCGCGCTATGCGGCTGCTACGGTCGAGGCCGCCATGTGCGGCATCGTCGGCGTCTGTAATCTCAACGGAGAGCCAGTCCCGAGTGGGCTCGTCGCCCGCCTGACCAGGCTGATCGCTCACCGCGGCCCTGACGGTGAAGGGGTATATGCCGACGGTTCCGTCGGACTCGGTCACCGGCGGCTCGCGATCATCGACCTCAGCACGGCCGGCAACCAGCCGATGGCGAACGAGACCGGCGACGTCGTCCTCGACTACAACGGCGAGATCTACAACTTTCAGCAACTGCGGGTCGAGCTGGAGTCGCTTGGGCACGTCTTCCGCTCCCACACCGACTCGGAGGTGGTCGTCCACGCCTATGAGGAGTGGGGCCACGCGTGCGTCGACCGCTTAGACGGCATGTTCGCGTTCGCGATCTGGGATCGCAACCGGCGGCGCCTCTTCCTCGCCCGCGACCGGTTCGGGGTCAAGCCCCTCTACTGGTACCTGAGGAACGGCCTCTTCGTCTTCGCGTCCGAGGTCAAGGCGATCCTCGCGCACCCACGCGTCTCGCGGGACATCTGCTATCCGGCGCTGAACGAGTACTTCACGTTCCAGAACGTGCTCACCGACCTGACGCTCTTCGACGGCGTCCGCCTGCTGCCGCCCGGCTGCACGCTCACGCTCGAGGCGAGCGGCAGCGGCGCCGAGCCGAAGATCGAGCGGTACTGGGACTTCCCCTTCCCGGAGGAGCCCGCCGACCTCTCGAGCGAGGAGGCCACCGACCAGCTCTACGACATTTTCCTCGGTGCCGTGAGGCGGCAGCTCGTCAGCGATGTGCCCGTCGGGTCCTATCTCAGCGGGGGCATGGACTCGGGGTCGATCACCGCGATCGCGACGCAGGAAGTGCCGCGCCTCTCCACGTTCACCGGCGGCTTCGACCTGAGCTCCGCGTCCGGTCTCGAGCTCGCCTTCGACGAGCGCAAAGCGGCCGAGGAGATGGCGAACCTGCTCAAGACAGAGCACTACGAGGTCGTGATGCACGCCGGCGACATGGAGTGGGTCATGCCCGAGCTCGTGTGGCACCTCGAGGACCTACGGGTAGGACAGTGCTATCCGAACTACTACGTCTCGCGCCTCGCGAGCAAGTTCGTCAAGGTCGTCCTTTCCGGCGCCGGCGGCGACGAGCTCTTCGGCGGGTATCCATGGCGCTACTTCTCGGCTGTGCGGGAAGGCGACCCCGAGGGCTACTTCCGCGGCTACTACGAGTTCTGGCAGCGGCTCGTCCCCGACGAGGAGAAGGCCGATCTCTTCAACGACGCAGTCGTGCGGGAGCTCGGAGATCACTCCGCCTACGAGGTGTTCAGGGGCGTCTTCGACGGCTGGCCCGGCAGGCTGGACCGCCGCGAGGACTACCTCAACGCCTCGCTCTACTTCGAGCTGAAGACCTTTCTCCACGGCCTGCTCGTCGTCGAAGACAAGCTCAGCATGGCTCATTCGCTCGAGACGCGGGTGCCGTTTCTCGACAACCAGCTGGTCGAGTTCGCGCTCGGCTTGCCGGCCACCCTCAAGGTCCCCGCGCTGTCGGCAACCGTCGACGTGGACGAGAATCTGGCCGGGAAGCGCCTGCTCTTCGAGGACGAGCGGAACCAGGGCAAGGCGGTGCTCCGCGAAACCATGCGGCGGGTGCTTCCGCCGACCGCCGCCAAGCGCGAGAAGCAGGGATTCAGCGCCCCCGACGCAAGCTGGTTCCGCGGCGAGAGCATCGAGTACCTGAACCGCCTCCTGCGCGACCCGAAGGCCCGGATCTACGAATTCATTGAGCCGGCATACGTCGAGCGGATCCTCGATGAGCACACGTCCGGAAGGATCAACCACAGACTGCTGATCTGGTCGTTGCTCAGCTTCGAGTGGTGGTGCCGGTCGTTCCTCGAGTCCTTCCCTGCGCGGACGCGGGGTGAGCTCTACGCTCTCGTCTGAGAGCCGTCGACACGGCCTACACGAGCGCCTCGGCGTAACCCTTCAAGCGGCGGAAGACCACCAGGCCGAGACCGACGAGCAGCAGGCCGAAGAGCGTCGCGTAGGCGAGGCCGAGTGGACTCGGCCAACCCTGGCTGTAGAAGACCTCGCGGTACCCCTCGACGACGTACGTGAGTGGATTCACGCGCATGATCTGCGCAATCGGGTGCGGCACGTCCTTAGCCAGGTAGAGGATTGGGGTGAAGAGAAGCACTACCTGGAAGGCGACCGGCAGGATGAACTGCAGGTCGCGCAGGAACGCGGTCACGATCGCCAGGAAGAGGCCGAAACCGAGAGTGAGAAGCAGCTGCACGACAACCAGGAGCGGCAGCGTGACGAGGCTCGCCCCGACAGAGCGTCCGGAGCCGCCGAGGAGGCACCCGAGAGTGATCAGGCTGACCAGGAGAGGCGCAATGCTCGCCACCACCGCCGTGACCGGCAGCAGTTCGAGCGGAAAGACGACGTTCTTGACGATCGAGGCATGGCGGACCAGTGAGCTCGCGCTGTTGTTCAGGCCGTCCTGGATCGCGAGCCACGGGCTCATGCCTGCGAGCACGAAGATCGCGTAGTCGAACTTGCCGCCGCTCGTCGCGCTGATCCTCGCCTTGAGGATGAAGGTGACGAGGACGACGTAGATCAGGACCTGCACGAGCGGGTTGATCACGGACCAGTAGACGCCTGCCACCGAGCCGACGTAACGGAGCTGCAGCTCTTGCCTGAGCTGGATCCGGAGCAGACGCGCCAAGCGCCGGGGCGGAGCGCCTAGGCCGACAGCGACCACTCGACCTCCTGGTAGTACGCGGAGTTGTAGGCGTGCACGTGGTCCTCGACGGCGAAAGCCGTCTCGCCGAGCGCGAGGGGGGCTCCGTCCGGAGCGGTCAGCGACAGCCGTGCCCGGTATGTGAAACGCCCCAGGCGCATGGAACCGAGCGAGATCACGAGCGCCGTCTCACCCTCGGCGAGGGAAACCGTCTGTTCGTCACGGAAGACGAGCACGCCGTCGCCGCGGAGGAGCTCGAGCTCTGCCCGGACTCGATCGAACATGACCCGGCTGGAGACGGACGCTTCGATCACGAACGGCTCGTCGAGCCGGAAGAGGTGCGTCGCGGCGGCACCGGGGGCCGTAGTCCCCACGAGTCGCCGGATGTCGACGCCGCTCCCGTGTCGGCTCGTCTTCGCCAGGAGAGCGAAGCGGCGCGCATATTCGCGCTGGGCCTGCTCGTGGGCCACCGCACGGTAAGCCTCGACGACCTCGTCTGGATCTCCGTCGCCGCCGATCCGTCCCTCGTGCAGCCAGATCACACGGTCGCACATCTCGCGGATCGATTCGAGAGCGTGCGAGACGAGGACGACGGTGGCTCCGCGGCGACAGAGCTCGCGGATGCGCTGGCGGCAGCGGAGCGCGAATCCGACGTCGCCGACCGACAGCGCTTCGTCGATGAGAAGGACGTCGAACTCGCCGCTCGTCACGATGCTGAAAGCGAGTCTGCTCCTCATCCCGGAGGAATAGGCTCGGACGGGGTGGTCGATGAACGCACCGAGGCCCGCGAATTCGACGATCGCTGGTTCGCGTTCGCGCAACTCCTCGGCGGTTGCACCGTAGAGCCCGCCCATGTAGTGGATGTTCTCCCGGCCCGTCCGGTCCAGAAGAAGGCCGGTTGCGATCTCGAGCACCGCGTGGACGTTGCCGTGGACGGCGATAGAGCCGTTCGTGGGCTTCGAAACTCCTGCGATCAGCCGAAGCAGCGTGCTCTTGCCGGCACCGTTGCTCCCGACGAGCCCGAGCACCTCTCCCCGGGGCACGTCGAACGAGACGCCGCGGAGTGCGTGGACCTGTGCGCGAGGGCTACCCCCCGACACGATCCGGCGCAGTCTTCGCTCGAAAGTGAGCGCGCCGTACGTCTTGTGGACGCTGCGGGCCAGGATTGCCGCCTCGGTCACGCGAACACCGTTCCGGTCGACCACGAGACGGGCAGATCGAGTAGGCCCTCCGGCCGCGCTCCATCGACGTGGATGATGGTGTCGTGTCCGAGGAACGAGAGCCAGATGTCAAGGTGATGTGTCGGCCACGCACCTTGCTCCGGGGCGGCGAGCGCGACGTAGAGGGCGTAGTCGCCGGCGGCGAAGGGGAGCGCCGGATACCGGACCTCGACCGAACCGTGCGTCGTCGCCGGGACGACGAAACCGTCGTCGCCGCTCCACGCCGCTACGACAGTCTGTCCGGTATAGCGCTCCAGGGCGCCGCTGGTGAGGGTGAACGCGGTCGGCTCCTTCGCCCGGTACCAGAGCTGGATCGTGAGGGGCTCCCCGGAGGCGAACACACGTCGTGCTGTGCCCTCGTCGCTGCGGACCTCCACGCGCTCGATCTCGACCTGTTTCGTGAGCTCGAATGCGTTGAGGTAGGCGAGGTATTCGTCGAGGATCTCGTGCGGCGTCCCGTCGGCGCGGACACGGCCGTCCTCGAGCCACACGATGCGCGTGCAGAGGCGGAAGGTCAGGTTCCAGTCGTGCGACGCGACGAGCGTGGCTCGCCCGCCGGCGGCGATCTCGCGGATCCGTTCGAACGACCGGTCGGCGAAGAACTCGTCGCCGACCGCGAGGATCTCGTCGAGCAGGAACACATCGGGGCGGATCGACGTAGCGATGCTGAAGGCGAGCCGGACCTTCATCCCGCTCGAATAGGTGCGGACGGCGTCGTCGATCGCGTCCTGTACTCCCGCGAAGTGTGCGATCTCGTCGACGGCTTCGAGGGCTTCGCGTCGGCTCGCCCCGAGCAGCTCGAGGCGCTGTACGACGTTCCGACGGCCGGAAAGGTGCGGGGTCAGACCGGAATCGAGATCGAGCAGCGGATAGACGGATCCCTGCGTCTGCACGGAGCCGCGTGTCGGCGGTGCGATTCCGGCCGCCACCCTGAGCAGCGTGCTCTTGCCGGCTCCGTTTCTTCCGACGAGGCCGACGATCTCCCCGCGCTCCACCGTGAGCGAGACGTCGTCGAGCGCGAGCGCCGCACGACCGCTCTGCGCATCGTGGCGCCGGACATAGTCCAGCGGTGTCCGGTAGATCGGATAGACCTTCGTCACCCGATCGAGCTTGAGGGCGCTTTCGCTCACCGATTCGCGGTAGGGCAAGAGTGACTGAGGAGACTGCTCTTGGTCATGGGTGTGGGAGGGGTATCCCGCGCGGCAAGGTACCGGACGCCCCGGCGCATTCCAGCACCTCTCCTGCCGCCGCGAACGAGCGCTGCGCTACGGTCCGCGGCCGTGTCGAGCCGAGGCCTGTCTTCGCGTGCTGCCCGTGCTGCGTAGGCGCAGCGTGATCGGATTCCTGAAGAACGTGAAGGCCTGGGCGGTGACGCGCGCCTTCCATCTCGCGGTCTGGACGGCCGTCCACCTGGTCGCAGGGGTTGCCTATGTCGTGTTCCGCGTGCTCGCCCGTGAGGAGCGGCACCGGTCTCATCCGGCAAAGCCGCGTCTGTTCTGGGGAACGATCCCGATCATCAACATGAAGTACCACTCGCTCGCGATGCAGCGGCTCGGCTACGAGTCGACGACGGTCGCGGCGCACATCTACGCGATCCATTCGCGAGAGGACTACGACGTGCTGACCGCGGAGCTCGTCGAGGCGATGCCGCTGGCCAAGCGCGTGCCGCCACTGATGCGGCGGCTGATCGAGCCCTACGTCACTTTCGCGTGGGCGCTCCGCAACTTCGACGTCTTCACGATCTACGCCAGCGGCACGATTCTGCGCCCCACCCCGCTCCGGTACCACGAGTTGCAGTTCCTCCACCGGGCCGGAAAGAAAGTCGTTCTACTCGCCTACGGTGCCGATGTGCAGGTGATGAGCCGCATCCGGGGCCTCCCCTTCAAGCATGCGATGTGCATGGACTACCCCGACTTCACGCGTCGTGAGGCCGAGACGTTGCGGGATCTGGAGTACTGCGTCGGCCACGCGGACCACGTCGTGAGCGGCGTCGACTGGGTCGACTACATGCCGCGGTGGGACACGCTGTACGCCGGCCACTTCGCGATCGATACGGACGAGTGGTCGATGGCGGCAGAGCCAGCGGACAGGAATCCGGAGGGGCCAATCGTGGTCTTCCACGCTCCAAACCACCGGGAGCTGAAGGGGACGCGCTTCCTCCTTGCCGCCTGTGAGGAGTTGGTGGCGGAGGGTGAGCCGATCGAGCTGCGGCTCGTCGAGAAGGTGTCGAACAGCGAGATCCGTCGCCAGATGGCCGCGGCGGACATCGTCGCCGACCAGTTCATCGTCGGCTGGTACGCCCTCTTCGCAATCGAGGCGATGGCGATGGGCAAGCCGGTGCTGTGCTACCTCCGTCCCGATCTCGTCGAGCTCTACACGCTGTTCTCGTTTGCAGGCGACTGCCCTCTCGTGAACACGCCCGCGCTCGAGATCAAGGAGCGGCTGCGGGCGCTCGTCCACGACGCGTCGCGGCGCCGCGAGCTCGGGGTTGCCGGGCGCCGCTACGTCGAAGCCCACCACTCGCTCGAGGCGGTCGGAGCGCTGCTGGACGGGATCTACCGCACCGTGTGGGACCCGCCGGACGACACAACCACGTGAGCCAAGCCCGAAGCGGGCCTCAGGGCACGACCGCACGGATGAAGCAGTGCTGCGGCATCGGGCGCTGCAGCTCGACGACATGCAGGCCGGCGCGCTCCAGCCAATCCTCCACCTGGGCAGCCGTCGGATGAGCTACGTGGAAGGGATCGGCCGCGCCAACGGGGACGCGAAAACGCATCGTCACTCGCGGAGTGGTGACGTCCGCAATTCGTAGCCTTCGCCGAAGACGGTCGCGAAAGTCGCTGGGGGGTGGGGGCGGATTGGCTTCGCCGAGCCAGACGGAGACCGTACCTCCCGGCTTGCCGACTCGCCGAGCCTCGGCCAGTGCGAGCTCGGGCAGCAGGAGGTGGTCGATCGTGGTCGCAAACAGGACTCGGTCGAAAACGGAGTCTCGGAACGGCAGGTACTCGGCGATCGCCTGCGCGAAGGCAAAGCCGCGCGGCTCTCCGCGCAACGGATCGATGCCGACGAAGCGCTCGGCCACGCCTTCGGCATAGCTCGGCAGTGCCTGCGGCCCGCAGCCGACGTCGAGAATCAGCCCCTCGAGCTGTGCGAACTCGGCAAAGCGGCGCGCATCGTCGCGCTCACCGACGCTGAGGCTGGACGGTGGATCGAGCTCGTATGCGCGCGCCCCGTTTGCCTCGAGCTTCTGCCAGAGCCTCCGGCGCCGACGGAGTCGACTGTCGGGTAGAGGGTGCGGTATGAAGTCGGCGTCCTCATAAGTGCGGCCGCAGCCACGGCAATGACCGTCCTCGAGCTCACCGTGGCAGACCGGACAAGCGAGGATCTCTGCAAGCAGGGTGTCGGTGGAGACGCTCATAGCATCGAGCGAATGCCCTCCAAGAGGGAGGTCTGCGGGTGGACGCCGAGCTGCTTCTTCATCCGCGAGTTGTCTCCTATGAGATCGCCCTCGTATTCGGGATCGATGTGCCGTACGTGCGCCGGCTCGCCCGTCGCCTCCTCGATGACGCCGACGAGCTCGCGGATCGACACGATCTCGTCCCCTGCGACGTTGAAGATGTCCGACTGCTCGAGCTGCAGTGCCGGTGGGAAGACCGCGACCGCGTCGCTGACGTGGATCGGGTTGATCCGCTGGCCCGGCCTCCCTGCGATGGAGATCTGGTCGCCCTTGCGCACCTTCTCGATCAGCGTCGGCACGAGCATCCCCGACTGACCGGGACCGTAGACGAAGAAGAACCGGAGAACGATCGTCCGGAAGAGCGTCTCGTAGTTCGCCACGAGAGACTCGGCGACGTGCTTCGAGGTCAGATAGAAGTTGAGCGGGTTCGCGGGCGCCGTCTCGACGAGTGCCTCGTAGCTGTAGCCGTAGATGCCGCCCGTCGAGGCGAGCACGAACGACTGTGCGCCGGCCGTGCGCGCGTACTCGAGGAGCTCGAAGGTCGAGTGGACGTTGACGTCGTAGACATCTCTGGCGCCTTCCGGAAACTCGCGGTAGCGCGGCGACTGCGCGAGGTGGATCACCGCATCGATCCGCGGGGGTAGCTTCGAACGGTCGAGCGGCTGGGTCAGATCCTGGACGACCCATTCGCGCGTGTCGTCCGGTACGCGTCGCACGACCGGATAGATCTCGTGCTCCGTTTCGAGCCGCTTCAACAGGTGACTCCCGACGAAGCCGGCGGCTCCCGTGACGAGGATCCTCACGCGGGCGAGGCTAGCGGAGGGCGCAACCAGCCCGACCGGATAGCGTGGCGCGATGCCGCAGGCGGGCCGCAACGTGATCCTGATCTCGGGCCATTACCTCGGCTCGAAACGGCGAGCCGGCTTCCACCATCTCGCCAAGGCGTACTGGAGACTCGCCTGGGACGTCACCTTCGTGACGGCGGCGATCAGCCACCTGTCACGGCTGCGGGGGGACTTCCGCTTCGCGTATCCCGTGCGCGAGGAGGCGAACCGGCTCGTGCCCGTGCGCGAGCGGCTGACGAGTTACGTCCTCATGACACGGGCGCACCCCGGCAACCTCCGGTTCGGCCTCGCCAACCGGCTGTCGTCGCCGTTCCTCGCACGCTACGCGCGCGCCAGGCTCGGGCCGCTCGAGGGACGGCTTCGCGACGCGGATCTCGTCGTTTTCGAAGGGACCGCCGCATTGCTGCTCGTCGAGCGGATCCGAGCCCTCGCCCCGCGGGCGCGTCTGGTCTATCGCGCGTCCGACGACCTGCGTGCGGTCGGCGTGCACCCGCTCATTCTCGACGCCGAGGCGCGGGCGATCGCGCTCTTCGATCTCGTCAGCGCTCCGACGCGACAGATCGCGGACGTTCTCGCGCCCTACGGCCCCGTCGAGGTGCATCCGCCGGGAATCGACAAGGCGGCGCTCGACCGCCCGACCGAAACGCCGTACGGCGAAGGGCCGGCCGCCGTGTTCGCCGGCGTGTCGCCGCTCTTCGACTACGAGAGCCTGGCGACCGCCGCGGAGCTCGCCCCGCACGTCTCCTTTCACGTCATCGGCCCGCCGCCGCGGCCTCTCGCGGAGAACGTCTCGTTCCATCCCGAGCTCCCGTTCGACGAGCTCGTCCCGTACCTGCAGCATGCGACCTTCGGGCTCCTCCTCTTCCCGCCCGGCTACGGCAGCCTCGGCCAGGGGAACAAGGTCGCGCAGTATTCGTACTGCCGGCTGCCGATCGTCGCGCCGTCCCACCTCGAGGCGGACCGGCCGAACCTCTGCCTCTTCGAGCCCGGCGACGGGGAGAGCCTCGCGCGCGCCTTGGCGGAGGCCGAGCAGATGCCGCACTCGGCCGACTTCGCCGAGGGCGTCATGTCTGCCGAGGAGCTGGCCGCGATTCTCGCAGGCGAGCCTCCGGCACGAGGAAGCGCGTGAACCGGGACCAGCGGCCACCGCTCCAGTCGTCCACGCTCGCGCCGACGACGCCCCAGAAGGCGAGAACGAGGATGAGAAACTGGACGATTCCCTGGTTGAGCACGTACGTGCGCCACCACTCCGCCAGGCAGTAGGCCACGACCAGTCCCCCGAGGAAGACGCAGCTCCGGTACCGCGAGGCGTGCCCGGCGACCACGCCCGCGACGAGCACCGCGAAGCCGAGCACGGCGAACGCCAGCGCGCCGAAGACCCCGTACGTCATCGCCAGCACCGAGTTCGTCGTCTGCGAGGCGGGAATCGAGACGATCTTCGTGTACCGCGTCTCCCCCCTCGAAACGGACTCCGGGACGTTCTTGTCCAGGTAGGTGGGCAAGAGGAATGCTCGAGCGCCGGCAGCCGCGCTCGCGGGCGCGGCGGGCCAGGTCGGCACGTGGTTGCTCACCGCGAGGGCCGCCTGGAACGGGATGCCGACGTAACGCACCATCTCGTAGACGTTCATGACCAGCGGGTCACGCACGCCGTGACCACGGTAGAAGTCGGCGTTGCGCGAGTAGTTGAGCAGACTGAGTACGAGGAAGAGGGCGACGAGGCCGAGAAGGACGACGGCAACGACCTTGCGGGCTCGCGTGCGCACGGCGGTGGAACGCCGTGCAGCGAGGCCGGCGACGACGATCGCCGCGATGATCAACGACACCCGCGACGCGATCGCAGCCGCGAGCAGCAGCAGCACGACGTTCGCGACGTGGATGACGCGGAACCGCCGTCGTCCGAGCTCGAAGACGGCTATTCCGCCGGCCAGCGACGTCGCGTAGCGAAGAGTCTGCGGGCCGGACGAGTAGGGCAGGACCTTGCGGATGTCGTTGAGCTCGTGATGCAGGAATGCTGCGGAAATCGTGTGGGGCGACTTCGCGAAGACGTAGCCGTACGCGTACGCCACGCCCAGGAGCCCGACGAGGCTGAGGAAGACGTAGTAGCTCTGCCACGGAACGCGCTCCGCGCGCCCGAACACCGGGATTCGTCGCCCCAGCTGGAAGCCGCCGAAGGCCACGAGGAAGAAGAATGCGTACCAGCCGACGAGGAAGAGCGTTCCGTGGAGCGTCCACGGCTCCGGGTGCCCGAACCCCCGGAGGGCGGCCGGCATCGCCGATCCCCATGGGATCGCCCAGGCGAGAAGGCTGAGCGCGGCGCCGACGAGCAGCAGCGTGTGGGGACGTACCGCCGTCTCGAGGGTCACATGGCGCCGCACGCGAGCCCGGGCGCTCGCGAGGGCGACGGCTGACATGGAGTCAGTGTAGAAGCGCCTCGCGGTAGACGGCGAGGGTCTGCTCCGCTGTCCGCCGCCACGTGAACTCGCCGGCGCGCTGCCGGCCGCGTGCCACAAGCCGGGTCCGCAGCTGCTCGTCGGAGGCGACCTCGGCGAGCGCAGCGGCGATCGACTCCGCGTCGAGCGGGTCGCAGTAGCGAGCCGCGTCGCCGTAGACCTCGGGCAGGCTGCCGGCGCGGGCGGCGACGACGGGCACTCCGGCCGCCATCGCCTCGAGGCCCGGCAGGCCGAACCCCTCGGAGAGGGAGACGAACGCGTAGGCGAGGGCGCCGCGGTAGAGCGCGGCGAGCTCCGCCTCCGAGACGGGCCCGGTGAAGACGACGCGGCCGGCGACCCCCGCGGCGGCTGCGCGCTCCCTCAGCGGCGCGCCGAACTCCTCGTGGTCGCCGGCGAGCACGAGCCGATGCCCTCCGCCGAGCATGGCGACGGCGTCGATTAGCCGGGCGAGATTCTTGTAGGGGTAGGCGGCGCCCACATAGAGGAAGTACGCGCCGTCGAGACCGTGGCGCGCGAGCACGCCGAGATCCGGCTCCACGAGCGGCGTGTCGGCCCCCTCGTACGTGACGGTGATACGCGCGCGCTTGACCCGCAGTTTCCGCACGACCCAGTCCCGCGTGTGCTCGGAGACTGCGATCAGCCGCCGCGCCCGCCGCGCCTTCGCGAGCTCGAGCCGGTATGCGGCTCGGAGCGCCGCTCGCCTCGCGGTTGCCTCGGGGTCGAGGTAGTTGAGGTCGTGGAGGGTGACGACGAAAGGCGTCCGGCAGAGCAACGGCACGGTCAGGTGGGGGTAGTGCACGAGGTCGAGCCGTTCGCGCGCGACGAGACGCGGCAGCTGCAGCTGCTCGCGCACGGTGAACCAGGGGATTGCCGCCTCGACCGTGCGGAAGTTCGGGCCGGGCGGCGGCAGCGTGGTGAAACGCTTGCTGTTCAGGAAGAGCACGTACTCGTTCTCCTGATCGATCCCGGCCAGCTCCCGGACGAGCGAGAACGTGTAGCGGCCGACGCCGGTGCCGTCGTTGCGCGCGTCGATCCCGATCTTCACGGGCGTTGCGGGAGCGCCGAGGCCGCCCAGCGGACCGACCGCCCGCGCGCCTCTTCGGACGCCTCGTCGAGCCAGGCCCGCATCCGCTCGAGGAATCGCTCGGTCGAGAACTCGAGCGCCCGGTTGCGGAGCACCTCCGGGTCCCACGACGCGGCGGCCAAAGCCCGGAGGGCGGCCTGCAGCTCGCGCACGCCCGCTCGCTCGATCAGGATCCCGTCGGTTCCCGGCCGCACGATGTCACGCGCCCCGCCGGCGTCGAGCGCCACGACCGGGGTCCCCGCGGCGAGCGCCTCGACCATCGAGATGCCGAAGTCCTCCTCGGCGACGTGGACGAAGCCGGCCGCGCGGCCGAACAGCTCGGCGAGCTCGCCGCGCGGCACCCACCCGAGCAGCTCGACGTTGGGCGGAAGCCGCCTGCGCAGGCGCGCCTCGAGCGGGCCGACGCCCACCATCGTCAGGCGATAGGGCAGGTCGCGGAACGCGTCCATGACGAGCTCGGGCTGCTTGTACGAGACCAGGCGGTGCACCCAGAGGAAATGCCCCGGCTCCTTCTCCGTCGTGACGTCGAGCTCGGACACGGCGACCGGCGGGTGGATGACCGTGGCATCGCGGCCGTAGAAGCGGCGGATCCGGTCTCGGACCGCGGTCGAGTTCGCCGCGAAGGCGTGGGGCCGGCGCGACGCCTCGCGGTCCTGCCTGCGCAAGTAGTCCCGGAGGGCGCGGAGGCCGAGCCCGCCGAGGGCGCGGCCGCCGCCCGTGTCCGTCCCAGGGAGCCAGGCGTACCGCATCGGCGTGTGGCAGTAGCAGACGAAGAGCGCGTCCGGCCGCGGGCGCACGTTGACGGCGCAGGCGTGAGACGATGCGATGACGAGGTCGTACGCCGAGAGATCGAGTGACGCGAAGTAGCGCGGCATGTAGGGGAGGAGGTACCGCCAGCGGCCGCGCTCGTGCCCGACCTGGCGGATTCCGGGCAGCGAGCCGAGCCGCGACTCGTGGACGATCCGGCGGGAGAGCTCGTCCGGCAGGACGCCCCGAGCCGCCGCGAAGGTCAGGATGTCGGGCTCGCGCCCGCTCCCGAAGAGGCCCGAGCGGACGGCGTCGACGACCCGCTCCGAGCCGTGCATCCCCTGGAACCAGTCGTGCACGATCGCCGTCGGCTCGTCGAGGGCCCGATCCACCACGAATCGGAGACGATAGACCAGACCGGCTACGGTGCCCCAGGTGCCGTTCGGTGCCTGTCCTGTCTGCCGGTCTCCCCGCGCCGAGACGCAATACGGCCCGTGTCGGTTCGCAGAGTGTCCCACCTGCGGGCTCGGGCGGGTGCTGGGCTACGACGGCGGACTCGACTACTGGCGCACCAAGCAGACCGGCGATCCCTACTGGGCCGAGGCGAAGCGTCGCTACTTCCTTTCGGCACTCGCGTTGCTGCCGCGAGGAAGGCTCCTGGATCTCGGCGGCGGCATCGGAGAGTTCGCGGGGATCGCGCTCGAGGAAGGCTGGGACGCGTATTCGTTCGACACCTCCCCCGAAGCCACGGCTGCGGCGCAGGAACGTCTCGGGGAGAGAGCGCTCGCGGTCCCTGCCGGCGGCTTCGACGTCGTGACGCTGTGGTGCGTCGTCGCCCACCTGCTCGAGCCCGGTCAGCTGCTCGAATCTGCGCGCACGTCCCTACGAGCTGGAGGCACGCTCTGGCTGACGACGCCGAACTTCGCCTTTCAACGGCGCTATGCCCGGCTGCTCGCGCTGGTCGGGCGGCCGCTGATGTTCGGCACGGGTGACGACCACATCTGGCACTTCACCGCCGACTCGCTCCGACGCCTGCTGGAGGCACACGGATTCGCCGACATTCGGTTCCACTATCGCGGCGTGATCGAGTGGTGCTCGACGGGAGCCTCCTCGGCGCGACCGCTCATCGCCGGCAAGCGCGCCTGGAACGCGGTGGTCTACGCCGCGTACCGGGTCGGGCTGCCGCTGGCGACGAGCGAGCTGCAGGTCACCGCGCGCGTCGCGCGTTGACCTACGACGCCACGGGGTCGGCCGAGCCCCCGGCTACGATCACGCGCGGTGCGGTTGAGGGTCTCTGCTCCGAGGACGGCGTTTCGTGGTGTGTCGGCATACGCCGGGCTGCGCTCCGGTGCTGTCGCGATCGCCTGTGCCCTGGCCGTTGCGGCGGCGGCTTCGTCCGCGGGAGCGAGGACGACTCGACAGCATGTGATCGCGACGCGCGGGACGCTGCCGCTGCGCACCGGCCTGCTCGACCCCCTCTTCACCAGCTCGGAGCGGCAGACGGCCTTCGCGATGGCCCAGGCCGCGGGCGCCACGTACATCCGGCTCTCGGTTCCATGGCGGGCCATCGCCCCCGCCGTGCCCTCGAGCAACTTCGTCGCGACCGATCCCACCTCTCCCGGCTACCAGTGGACCGGGTTCGACTCCGTCATCGGGCAGGCAGAGGCCGCCGGCCTGACGCCGATCCTCGACATCGTGGGAACCCCGGACTGGGCGTATGCGAGGCAGCCCCAGGGCGTCAACGGGGGCACACCTCAGCTCGCCGCCCTCGGGCAGTTCGCGACGGCGCTCGCGACGCACTACGACGGCGCCGCGCCTGGAGTGCCGGCCGGCCATGTGTTCCAGGTCTGGAACGAGCCGAACGTCAGCCTCAACCTGAACCCGGTCAATCCGGCGACCTATCGAGGCATGGTCAACGCGGTGGCGGATGCCGTGCACGCCGTCGACCCGGGCAACGTCGTCGTCGCCGGAGGCCTCGACCCGTTCGGACATCCGAAGAGCAGGAAGCAGAAGTGGTACTCGACGACTCCGCTCTCCTTCATGCGGGCGCTCCTCTGCCTCTCGAAGGGGAAGCACCCTCACCGCACCTGCAGCGCGAAGATCCACTTCGACGTCTGGTCGCATCACCCGTACACGTTCGGGGGCGCCTTCGGCCGGGCCAGGAACCCTGACGACGTCTCGCTCGGCAACCTGCCGGCGATGCGGGCGCTGCTGCAGGCCGGCGTTCGCCTGCATCGGGTCGTCTCGGCCGGCCCCGTCCAGTTCTGGGTCACGGAGTTCGGCTGGGACACGAGGCCGCCCCGGTCGCATGCGGCGCCCGTCCCGCTCGCGGCCCGCTGGACCGCCGAGTCGCTCTACCAGATGTGGCACTCCGGCGTGTCGCTGGTGACCTGGTTCCTGCTCCAGGACTACCGGAGCCCGAGCCCCTACCAGAGCGGCCTCTACTTCCACTCCAGCACGCTCGACCAGGCCCGGCCCAAGCCCGTGCGCACGGCGTTCCGCTTCCCGTTCGTGGCCTACCTGCAGAAGAAGACCGTCACCGTGTGGGGCCGAGACGCGACGAGCGACAAGCAGCTCGTGACGATCCAGCTCCGGCACGGCACCGGCGGCGGCTGGCGGACGGTCGCGCTCGTGCGCTCGAACGCGAACGGCATCTTCGAGGCCGGCCTGAAGCTCAAGGCGAGGAAGACGGACTGGCTGCGGGCCTCGGCGCAGGGCTCGGGGACGTCGCTCGCGTTCTCGCTCACCCGGCCCCACGACCCGCACATCGGGCCCTGGGGCAAGTAGCGAACGCGGTGTAAGGAGTCCGAAAAGGTCTGTTCGGACGTCCGTGATCGCGGCTAGCGTGTCCCGCGATGGGGGTCAAGCTCCGGTACGCCGCCGCCGCAGGCGCCATCGTGTGTCTCGGGGCAATGGCCTCCACGAGCGCCGCGAGCGTCCGGCGCGCCGACCGGCACGAGATCCGGACGTTCTCGACCAAGAGCACGGCGCCCCTCGCGACGGCGATCACCGACCCGTGGCTCTACAACAGTCCCCAGGAGCGGGCCGCGTTCTCCAAGACGCAGGCCGCCGGCGCGAGCTACGCGCGGCTCTCTCTGAGCTGGAACGCGATCGCCCCCTCCACCCGTCCGGTCGGCTTCGTGGCAACGGATCCGACGTCCCGCGGCTATTCCTGGAGCAACGCAGACGTCCTCGTGGCCGGGGCCGAAGCGGCCGGCTTGACGCCGATCCTGGACATCGCTGGCGCGCCTCACTGGGCCTATGCGAAGAAGCCGCAAGGCGTCAATGCCGGCACTCCGAAGGCCGCGGACCTCGGAGCATTCGCGACGGCGCTCGCGAAGCACTTCGACGGCACCACGCCCGGAGTGCCCGCCGCCCACGTGTTCCAGGTCTGGAACGAGGTGAACAACAGCCTGTTCCTAGGCCCGGTCAGCGCCACCAGGTATCGCGGAATGGTCAACGCCGTCGCCAACGCGGTGCACGCCGTCGATCCGAAGAGCGTCGTCATCGCGGGGGACCTCGACCCGTTCGGGCACCCGAAGGGCAAGAAGCAGAAGTGGTACTCGCAGAGCCCGCTCGCCTTCATGCGCTCGCTTCTCTGCTTGTCGAAGGGGAAGCATCCGCACCCTACCTGCAGCGCGACGGTCCATTTCGACGTCTGGTCCCACCACCCGTACACCTTCAACGGGCCGTTCGGGCACGCGCGGAATCCCGATGACGTCTCCCTCGGAGACCTGCCGAAGATGCGGGCGCTGCTCCAGACGGGCATCCGGCTGCATCGCGTGGTCTCTTCCCACGCGGTCAGGTTCTGGGTCACGGAGTTCAGCTGGGACACGAATCCGCCGCGCCGCCATGCGGCGCCCATGGGCCTCGCGGCGCGCTGGACGGCCGAGGCGCTCTACCAGATGTGGCGGTCCGGGGTCTCCCTCGTGACCTGGTTCGGCCTGCAGGACCGGGGAGGCAGAAGCCCGTATCAGAGCGGCCTCTACCGCCATTCCCAGGCCCTCGACAACGCGAAGGCGAAGCCGGTGCGCACGGCCTTCCGCTTCCCGTTCGTCGCCTACCTCGGACGCGGCCAGGTGACCATCTGGGGCCGGGACGCGACGAGTGACAGGCAGCTCGTCACGATCCAGCGCCGCCACGGCGGGCAGGGTCGCTGGAGAACGGTGGCCATGATCCGCTCCAACTCGTCGGGCATCTTCAAGGCGAACCTGAGGCTGACGGCGACGAAGAAGGACTGGCTGCGCGCGACGGCGCCGGGCTCGGGCAAGTCCCTGGCCTTCTCGCTGACCCGGCCGTCCCCCACGCTCCGCTACGGCCCCTGGGGCAAATAGCCCGACCGCGGCGCTAGCGTTGCCGCGATGATCGCGGCCGTCGTCCTCTTCTGGGGCTCGCTCGCCGCGCTCGCCTGGACGCACGCGCTCTACCCGCTCGCGGTTGCGGTCGCCTCGCGGGTCCGCACCCGGCGCGTCGCGGCCGACGACGCGTATCTCCCCGCGGTCGCCGTGATCGTCACGGCCTACAACGAGGAGGGATCGATCGAGGGGCGGCTCGAAAACCTGCGGGCGCTCGACTACCCGCCGGAGCTGCTCGAGCTCGTCGTCACCTCCGACGCCTCCACCGACCGGACGGAGGAGCTCGCGGAGGCGGCCGGCGTCCGCGTGATCCGGAACTCTCGCGGCGGCAAGGTCGCGGCGCAGGACGCCGCGGTGCGCTCGAGCGCGGCCGACGTCGTCGCCTTCTCCGACGCGAACGCGACCTGGGCGCCGGACGCGCTGCGCAAGCTCGTCCGCAACTTCGCCGACCCGAGCGTCGCCTACGTCTGCGGTCGGTTGCGGCTCGAGGCGCCGGACGGCTCGAACAAGGAGGGCGTCTACTGGCGCTACGAGCTCGTGACCCGCGAAGGAGAGTCGAGGCTCGGCTCGGTCACCGCGGGGAACGGCGCCGTCTATGCCCTTCGGCGCGCGGACTACGTCGAGGTCGATCCCCGCTTCGGGCACGACCTCGCGCTCCCCTACCTCATGGTGCAGCGCGGCCGGCGCGCGGTCTACGAGCCGGAGGCGATCGCGTTCGAGCGCCCCACGCCCAGCAACGAGAGCGAGTACCGGCGCAAGGTGCGGATGTTCGAGCACGCCTGGCTGATCGTGCTGCGCGGGCGGATGCTGCGCGGACAGCGGCCCGGCTACCTCGTCGCGCTCCTTTCGCACCGGCACCTCCGCTACGCGAGCGGCCTGCTCCACCTGATTCTGCTCGCGACCTCGCTCGCCCTGCTCGGCCACGGTGCCCTCTACGCCGTCGTCCTCGGTCTGCAGCTCGGTCTGCTCGCCGCCGCGCTCGTCGGCGTCGGGATCGCTCGCTACTACGTCCTCATCACCTGGGCGACGGTCGTCTCGCTGTGGAACTACCTCAGGCGCGGCGTCCCCGCGACGTGGGCGCCGCAGCGCGAAGGGGAGCTCGCGTGAACCGCATCGGCGACCTCGCGATCGCGGGCGGGGCGCTGCTCCTCGCCTCCCCGGCACTCGCGCTCGCGGCGCTCGCGATCAAGCTCGAGGACGGAGGGCCGATCCTCTATCGCCAGACGCGCGTCGGCAGGGACGGCGCGGACTTCGAGCTGCTGAAGCTGCGCACCATGGTCGTGGGCGCCGAGACGATGGGCGCAGGCCTCTCGGTCAACCACGGCGACCCCAGGATCACGCGCACCGGCCGGCTGCTGCGCAAGCTCTCGCTCGACGAGGTGCCGCAGCTCTGGAACGTGGTGCGCGGCGAGATGAGCGTGATCGGGCCGCGGCCGACCCTCCGCTACCAGGTGGAGCAGTACGACGCCCGCCAGCAACGGCGGCTGGACGTGAAGCCTGGCATCACCGGCTGGGCGCAGGTCAACGGCCGCGCCTCGCTGCCCTGGGCGGACCGGATCGAGCTCGACGTCTGGTACGTCGAGCACCGCTCGCCGCTCGTCGACCTCAGGATCCTCGCCCGCACGCCGTTCGCTCTCTTCCGGGGCACGTACAAGGGGGAGACGGGGGGCTGGAGACCGGAAACGTGAGGATCCGGGGCTATCCTCGAGGCCGGTGGCGCCGCTGAACATCCTCGTCACAGGCGCCTGCGGCGTCACGCCGAGAGCCATCGCACGCTCGCTCCGCACGAGCGCCGCCTTCGCCGGCGCGACGCTCGTCGGAGCCGACCGCGGCGGCAACTGGTACGGGTTCTACGAGGGGCTCTACGATCGCGTCTACCGCGTCTCCCAGCCCGGCGACCCGAGCTACGCCGAGCTCGTCGCGGAGATCTGCGAGCGGGAGAAGATCGACGCCGCGCTCGTCGGGCCCGAGGCGGAGGTGCAGTTCTGGAGCGGCCGCGAGTTCCCCGTACCGACGCTGCTTCCCCCGCCCGGCCTCGTGGAGATCGCGATCAGCAAGGGCAAGCTCTACGAGACGCTCCGCGAGACCGGGCTCGTGCCGCGGTACCGCATCGTCGGCCGCGAGAAGCTGCTCGAGCGCCGCGGGCTCGACCTCGACGGAGGGCCCGTGTGGCTCCGCGACCACTCCGACGCGTCCTCGAGCGGGATCGGCTCGATCCAGGTGTCCGAGCCGGAGGAGGCCTACGCGTGGGCCTACCTCAACCCCGAGATCCCGAGCTACATGGTCGCCGAGCACCTGCCGGGCCGGAACGTCGCCTGCACGCTGCTGTTCCACGAGGACGAGGTGCTCAAGGCCGGGTGCTACGAGCGGCTCGAGTACTTCATGGGCCACCTCGCCGTCTCGGGAGTGACCGGCAACATCAACCGCGGCCGCCTCATCAACGACGAGCGCGCTCTGGCGCTCGCCGAGCAGGCGGTTCGCCTCGTCGCCGAGCACGCCGGCGAGCGCGCGCACGGTCTGCTCACGGTCGACATGCGCGAGGACCGGACGGGCGCGCTCAAGGTCACGGAGATCAACGTCCGGCACGTCGCCGCGACGTCCGCCCTCGCCGCAGGAGGCGCGAACATGGCCGAAGCGCAGCTGCTGGCGACCCTCGGCCGGCTCGACGAGATCGGCGAGCCCGTCCCCCGCTTCCCCGACGACAACGTGATCCTGCGGGACATCGACGGCGCGCCGCTGTGGCTCACCGGCTACCGCGAGCTCGCGGTCGGGGAACACGCATGAGGGCTAACGGCTCATCCCGCGTCCACGCCGACGAGCCGCGCATCTCCCACCGCCGCCGGCTCGCCCGCTGAAGCCGCTTCATTAGAGCTCCCTCATGCGGGTGGGATATCGTCGCCCCTCGTGACTGCGCCTGCTCCCCCTCAGCGCGGCTTCGACCCCGAGGCCGAGCAGGAAGTCGACTTCGCGCGCTACGTCCGGCTCCTCGCCGTCCGCTGGTGGCTGCTCGCCGCCGGGCTCGTGGCCGGCGCGGTCATCGGCTACCTCGTCTCGCTCGGCGGCACGCAGGTCTACTCGGCCACGGCGACCGTCTATCTGGGCCAGCCGTACACTCCGCCCGGTTCTGCCCTGATCCAGGACCCGCAGACGAATCCGTCGTCCGTGGCCCAGGTGGTGAACAGCCAGGCAGTGATCGATTCGGTCGCGCACCTCTGCCACACCAAGCCGGGGGCATTCAAGAAGGGGATCTCGACGCAGGCGGTCGCGACCGGCGCCTCCACGAAGGGCGGCGGGGCTGCGATCAACCCGCTCGTCAAGGTCAGCGTCCAGTCCAAGAAGGGGAAGGTCGCGGCGTGCGCGGCAAACAAGCTCGCCGCAAAGGTCGTGACGGCGCTCGGCGTCTATCCGTCGGCCAAGATCGCGAACCTCAAGGCCCAGATCGCCAGCGACAACCAGGGCATCAAGTCGATCAACACGGCGATCGCCAAGGGCAACCTCTCCGACACGGACAAGCTGCTCCTCCAGACGACGCTGCGTAGCTACCAGACGGACAGAACCACGAACTCGCAGCTCCTGTTGCTGGCGACGAAGGTCGAGTCGCCCTACGTCTTCGCCCACGCGGCACCGAACAAGATCACCGCCCGCAGCCGACGCAACACGGTCGTCATCGCCGCGCTGATCGGCCTCATCCTCGGCGCGATCGCGGCGCTCTTCTGGGATCGGTTCGCGGCGCTGTCCCGAGACTGACACCGACCACCCGCCGGCGGAGAATCACGCCGGATGCAGGGCTATAGTGCCGCCCGGATGAAGCTGGTCGTCGTCATCCCCGCCCTCGACGAGGCGGAGACGCTGCCCCGGGTTCTCGCCGACCTTCCGGCCACGGTGCCCGGGTTCGACGCGATCGAGACGATCGTCGTCGACGACGGCTCGAGCGACGGCACCACGGCGGTCGCCTTCGAGCACGGGGCCAACCAGGTCGTCCGCTTCCCCAGCCGGCGCGGCCTCGCCGAGGCTTTCGGCGCCGGGATGGACGCGGCGCTACGCGCCGGCGCCGACGTGATCGTCACGATCGATGCCGACAACCAGTACGTCGCGGCCGACATCCCGCAGCTCGTGATCCCGATCCTTTCCGGCCGGACGGACATCGTGGTCGGCGAGCGGCACGGGGCCGGCGTCGAGGAGTTCAGCCGGACGAAGCGCCTCCTGCAGCGCATCGGCAGCGCCGCGGTCCGCGCCGCCTCGCGCACCGACGTCCCCGACACGACGAGCGGCTGTCGCGCCTACACACGCGAGGCGGCCCTGCGCATCAACGTGCTCGGGCGCTTCACGTACACGCTCGAATCCCTCATCCAGGCCGGCCGGAGCGGGCTCGCCGTCGGCTCGGCGCCGGTCGCGACCAACCCCGCCGTGCGCCGGTCGCGGCTCTTCTCCTCGACCTTCGAGTACGTGATGCGCAGCGCCACGCAGGTGGCGCGCGCCTACGCGACCTACGCCCCGCTGCGCACCTTCCTCTTCCTCGCCGCGCTCGCCTTCACGGCCTCGCTCGTGATCTTCGCGCGCTTCCTCTACTACTTCGCCCAGAACGGCTCCGCCGGCCACATCCAGTCGCTCATCCTCGGCGGCCTGCTCGCCACCGCGGCCTTCCAGGTGGCGGCGATCGGGATCCTCGGCGACCTGCTCAGCGCCAACCGACGGCTGATCGAGCGGGTCCTCCTGCGCGTGCGGCGGCTGGAGCTGGCCGACGGCGAGGAGCGCCGCGAGCCCGAGCCCGGGCTCGAGGACGTGCTGGAGCCCTCGCCGGAGCGCTGACGCGATCCGCGTTCTCGTCCTGACGACCTCGTATCCGCGGGACGAGGACGACATCTCGGGTGGCTTCGTCGCCGCCACGGTGGAGATGCTGCGTGCCCGGGGGCTCGAAGTGCGGGTCGTCTCGCCGGCCGACTTCCGTCACCACGGCCTCGCCCGCCCGCCGGGCATCCCCGCGAACGTGCTCCACCGGCCGTGGCGTGCGTTGCTCGTGCCGTCGCTGCTCGCCTCCTTCCGGCGAGCGGCGGCGCGCGCCGCGCGCGACGCGGACCTCGTCCACGCGCACTGGCTCGGCGCAGGTGCCGTCGCGGCGACGCTCGGAAAGCCGTACGTGCTGCAGGTCCACGGAACCGATCTCGTGCTGGGCAGGCGCGTCCCGTGGCTCGTGCGCCCGATCCTGCGGCGCGCGGCCGCCGTCGCCGCGGGGTCGGGTGCGCTGGCGGACGACGCTCGCGCGCTCGGCGCGCACGACGTGCGGGTCGTGCCGACGGGCGTGGCGATCCCCCCCGAGGTCGTGCCGCCCGAGGAGCCGCCGCACGTCCTCTACGTCGGACGGCTCTCGGAGGAGAAGGGCGTGCTGGAGCTGGCCGAGGCCGCGCGCGACCTGCCGCTCGTCGTCGCCGGCGCCGGGCACCTGGCCTCGCGGCTGCCGGGCGTGGTCGGTCCCGTCCCGCCCCGGGAGCTCGGCCGCTACTACGACCGCGCGGCCGTCGTCGCCGTCCCCTCCCGCCGCGAGGGGTACGGCCTCGTCGCGCGCGAGGCGATGGCCCACGGCCGGCCGGTGGTCGCCTCGGCCGTCGGCGGGCTGGTCGAGGCGATCGAGGACGGCGTCAACGGCGTGCTCGTGCCTCCGCGCGACATCACGGCGCTCCGGGAGGCGCTCGAGGAGCTGCTCGCGGATGCCGGGGAGCGGAAACGGCTCGGCACGGCAGCCCGCGCCCACGCCGTCGAGCACTTCTCCCGCGAGGCGGAGCTCGAGGCACTGCTCGGCGTGTACGCCGAAGCGCTGTCCAGCTAGCATCGCCTCGTGCCCACGTCGCTCGTGACCGGCGGAGCAGGCTTCCTCGGCTCGCACCTCTGCGACTATCTGCTCGAGCGCGGCCACCGCGTGATCTGCGTCGACAACCTCGTCAGCGGCTCGCTCGCGAACATCGAGCACGTCCGCGACGACGCCTTCGTCTTCCTCGACCACGACGTCGCGGAGCCGATCCACGTGGACGAGCCGATCGACTTCGTCTTCCACTTCGCCGCGCTCGCGAGCCCGGAGGACTACCTGCGCATGCCGCTCCACTCGCTCAAGGTCGGCTCCTACGGGACGCACAACGCGCTCGGCCTTTCGAAGTTCAAGCGGGCGCGCTTCCTGCTCGCGTCGACGAGCGAGGTGTACGGCGACCCGCAGGTGCACCCGCAGCCGGAGACGTACTGGGGCCACGTGAACCCGATCGGCCCGCGCGGGGTGTACGACGAGGCGAAGCGCTACGCCGAGGCCCTGACGATGGCGTACCACGGCCAGCAGGGAGTCGACACGGGGATCGTCCGGATCTTCAACACGTACGGCCCGCGGATGCGGCCGAACGACGGCCGCGCGGTCTCGAACTTCGTCCGCCAGGCGCTCGCCGCGGAGCCGCTGACGGTGTTCGGCGACGGGTCGCAGACCCGGAGCTTCTGCTACGTCGACGACCTGATCCGGGGCATCGTCCTGCTCGCCGAGAGCGGCGAGCACCTGCCGGTCAACCTCGGCAACCCCGACGAGCGCACGCTGCTCGAGCTCGCGGAGATCGTGAAGCGGATCACCGGCTCGCCGAGCGAGATCGTCTTCGAGGCGCTCCGGATCGACGACCCGATGCAGCGCAAGCCCGACATCACGCGCGCGCGGCAGCTGCTCGGCTGGGAGCCCGAAGTCGCGCTGGAGGAAGGCCTCTCCCGGCTCCTGCGCGAGCAAGGCCGCGAGCCCGTCGGCGTCTGAGCGCCGCGCCTCTCCTCGTCCGCACCCTGCGCCGCGAGCCGGCGGAGCGGACGCCGGTCTGGTTCATGCGCCAGGCGGGCCGCTCGCTGCCCCAGTACCGCGCGCTCCGGGAGCGGCACGGCTTCTTCGAGATCGCCGGCACGCCCGAGCTCTGCGCGGAGGTGACGCTGCAACCGGTGCGGCGGCACCGGGTCGACGCCGCCGTCCTCTTCGCCGACATCATGTCCCCCGTCCTCGGCATGGGCGTCGACGTCGAGCTCGTCGAGGGAGTCGGCCCGGTCGTGGAGGAGCGGATCGACTCGATCGCCGCGGTCGAGCGGCTCCGCGTCGCGGCGCCCGAGGAGTGGGCCGCGCCGATCCTCGAGGCCGTGCGGCTCGTGCGCGGCGAGCTCGAGCCCGAGCGGGCGCTCGTCGGCTTCTGCGGCGGCCCCTTCACCGTCGCCGGCTACCTCGTCGAGGGACGGCCGAGCCGCGACTTCGTCCGCACGAAGACGCTCATGTACCGCGAGCCTGCGACGTGGCACGCGCTCATGGAACGCCTGACGGAGCAGTTCGCACGCTACGTCGCCGCGCAGGCCGCCGCCGGCGCCGACGCGGTCCAGCTCTTCGACTCCTGGGTCGGCGTGCTGTCCGTCGCCGACTACCGCGAGTTCGTCGCGCCGTACTCGGCGCGGGTGCTCGAGGCCGCCGGGGTGCCGACGATCCACTTCGGCACCGGGGTGACGACGCAGCTGCTCGCGGAGATGGCGGGGGCGGGCGGGAGCGCGGTCGGCGTCGACTGGCGCATCCCGCTCGACGTCGCGTGGGAGGCGGTGGGGGAGGCCCGCGGCGTGCAGGGGAACCTCGAGCCCGCGGCGCTGCTCGGCCCGTGGGAACGCGTGGAGGCCGCGGCGGACGACGTCTTGCGCCGGGCCGGCGGCCGGCCAGGGCACGTCTTCAACCTCGGCCACGGCGTCCTGCCCCAGACCGATCCGGAAATGCTCACGCGTCTGGCCGACCGCGTCCAGAACTACGCTTGGGCGGCATGAAGAGCGCCGTCGTCCTCATGGCGTACGGCTCGCCCGAGCGGCTGGCGGACGTCCCGGCGTACTACGCGGAGATCCGCGGCGGCCGGCCGATCGCGCCGGAGCAGCTCGCCGACCTCGTGGAGCGCTATCGGCGGCTCGGCATCGAGGACTCGTCGCCGCTCAACGCGATCACCGAGGAGACGCGCGCCGCCCTCGAGGCCGAGCTCGGCATGCCCGTCTTCACCGGGATGAAGCACTGGACGCCGCGGATCGCGGACGCCGCCGAGGCGGCCGTCGCCTCCGGCGCGGACCAGGTGGTGGGGCTCGTTCTGGCCCCGCACTACTCGGCGCTCTCGATCGCGGGCTACCGCGAGCAGCTCGAGCGTGCCCTCGCCCGCCGGGCCGAGCTGCGCTTCGTCGAGAGCTGGTACGACGAGCCCGGCTTCGTCGAGCTGCTGGCCGGCCGCGTGCACGGGGCCGACGCGCACGTGGTGTTCACCGCGCACTCGCTGCCGGCGCGGATCCTCGACTCGGGCGATCCCTACCGCGACCAGCTGCTCGAGACGTCGCGGCTCGTTGCGGAGGCGGCCGGCCTCGGGTCGTGGAGCTTCTCGTTCCAGAGCGAGTCCCCGACCGGCGAGCCGTGGCTGGGCCCCGACATCCTCGACCACCTCGAGTCGCTGCGCCGCCAGGGCGTCGAGCGCGTGCTCGTCTGTCCCGTCGGCTTCGTCTCCGACCACCTCGAGATCCGCTGGGATCTCGACGTCGAGGCGCAGGAGAAGGCGTCCGAGCTGGGGATGGAGCTCGAGCGGATCGAGATGCCGAACGCCGACCCCGCCTTCGTTCGCACCCTGGCCGGGATCGTCGAGCGGGCCCTGTCGCTACCGTCAGCGGCGTGAGCTCGAGAACCTGTCCCGATTGGCCGGAGCTGATGGAGATCGCGCCGGAGCTCCAGTTCAAGCACTACACCGTCGCCGAGGCGAAGCTGCCGGCCGACGCGCTGATGCACGTCCCGGACATTCCGCTCTCCGAGGTCGCCATCTGCTGCGACCTCGACCGGCACGTCTTCCACGCGGGTCACACGGACGCGAAGGTCGCGGAGGCGCTCCGCGCGAGCCACTGGTTCGAGGTACGCGACTGGATCGCCGCCGGCCGCCCCGGCGCGCTCTAGACAGCGACCTCGTTCGGCAGCGGCTCGCCGCGCAGGAAGGCGAGGACGTTGTCCACGAGCACGCGGGTCATCGCCGCCCGCGTCTCGACCGTGGCGCTGGCGATGTGCGGAGTGAGCACGACGTTCGACAGGCCGAGCAGGCGCTCCGGCACGTGCGGCTCGTCCGCGAACACGTCGAGGCCCGCCGAGATCCGTCCTGACGCGAGCTCGTCCACGAGGGCCTCCTCGTCCACGATCGGTCCGCGGGCCGTGTTGACGAGAGTCGCGCCGTCGCGGAGCAGCGCGAGCCGCCGCCGCGAGAGGAGTCCGTGCGTCTCCGGCGTCAGCGGCACGTGGAGCGAGACGACGTCCGAGGCGCGCAGGAGCTCGTCGAGCGGGAGGCCGTCGCTTCTCCGATGGTGGACCACCTGCATCCCGAACGCCTCGGCGCGCCGCGCGACCTGGGAGCCGATCCGCCCCAGGCCGACGAGGCCGAGCGTCGAGCCGGCGAGGTCGCGCCCGAGTTGCTCGGGCTGAGCCCAGCCGCGGCTCCAGCGCCCTTCCCGGACGAACCGGTCGGACGCGACGAGCCGGCGGCGGCAGGCGAGGATCAGCGCGAGCGTCAGGTCGGCCACCGCCGCGTCGAGGACGCCCGGCGTGTTCGTCACCCGGATCCCGCGCTCGCGACAGGCCGCGACGTCCACGGTGTCGTAGCCGACGCCGTAGTTGGCGACGAGGCGTAGATCGGGGAGAAGGTCGAGCTCCTCCTCACCGACGCGGGTGTGGGCCTCGAGAAGGACCTCGATCCCGCCGAGCCGGCTCGCCGGCGGCCACGCCTCGAGGGCTCGCACCTCCGGAAGCTCGTCCCACGCAGGTCCAGGGAACGGCTGCGTCGCCGCGATCTTCACGCGCGGAGTATCTCCGCGAGCGGGAGCGTGTTGAGGACGTCGGCGGCGGTCGCCCGGCCGCGCCGCGCGGTCGTGACCGAGAGCCGCATGTTGTCGAGCCCCTGCACCGAATGCGCGTCGGTCGAGCACACGACCCGGACTCCCGCCTCGACGGCGAGCCGGACCTCCTCGTCGCGCAGGTCGAGGCGGTCCGGGAGCCCGTTCGTCTCCAGCGCGACGCCTGTCTCCAGCGCTACCTCGATCGTGTGGTCGAGGTTGAGCGCGTTCGGCGGCCGGTGGTTGAGGATCCGCCCCCGCGGGTGACTGAGGCAGCGCACGGCCGGATGGCGCATGGCCTCGGTGACGCGGGCCGTGAGCTCCTCCCGCGGCAGGCGCTGGCCGGCATGGAGCGAGAGCTGCACCCACTCGAGCTCGGCGAGGACGTCGTCGGGCACGTCGAGGCTGCCGTCGGCCCGGATGTCGCATTCCACGCCGCGCAGCACTCGGAACGGCGCGAGCTCCTCGTTCGCGGCCGCGATCTCCTCCGCCTGGCGCCGGAGCGCGTCGGCGTCGAGGCCGGGCACGACGCGCACGTTCGGCGTGTGGTCGCAGATCGCGAGGTACTCGTAGCCACGATCCCGGGCCGCCGTGGCCATCTCCAGCACCGACGCCTTCCCGTCCGACCACGTCGTGTGACAGTGGAGGTCGCCGCGGATGTCGGCCTCCTCCACGAGCGGCGGCGGAGCCGCGCGGGACGGCGCCTCTCGCAGCTCCGGCGGGTTCCAGGGAAGGCCGAGCCGTGCATACACCTCCTCCTCGCCGGCCGCGTCCGGCAGCGGCTCGAGCCCGCCGACATAGGCCTCCGATCCGGTCGCGCGCAGGAGCTCGGTGCCGAATCGCTCCGGCGGGGCCACGACCAGCTCGACCGGAATGCCCTCCACGGTCACGCCGACCGCGTGCCGCTCGTCCCGTTCGAGCACGGCCACCACCTCCGGCTGCGCGACGAACCGGTCGAGCGCGTCCGGCGCGGCGGAGACGAGCACGAGGCGGTGCACGAGCTCGCAGCCGCGCCGCAGCTCGCCGGCCGGAACCGCGTCGAGCGGGGCGGCGATCGCGCCCGCGAGCGCAAGCGCGCGGTTGCGGGTGAGGCCGCGCCGCGCCGGCCGCGGCTCCCTGGCCAGCGCCTCCAGCACCTTCGCCTCGGTCGCCGGCCCGACGCCGGGCGCGTCGCGGAGCCGGCCCGCCTCCGCCGCCGCGCGGAGCTCCTCGGCGGACCGGATCCCGAGCGCGCGACCGAGGGCGACGAGCCGCTGCGGTCCGATCCCGAGGTAGCGGCCGAGGGCGACGAGCTCAGGCTCGACCTCGCGCTCCAGCTCCTCCAGCTCCGCGATCCGGCCGGTCTCGACGAGCTCGCGCAGCCGGCGCTCGATGCCCGGACCGATGCCGCGCAGCTCGCGCGCACGCCCGGACCGGACGAGCTGCGCCACGGGAGCCGGCGTCGCCCGGACGAGATCGGCCGCGCGCCGGTACGCGCGGACGCTCCAGTGCGCGGCGCCGGCGAGGTCGAGCAGCGCGGCGTAGGCGTCGAGGGTGCGGGCGATCTCGGCGTTGTCCACGGGGCTAGTGTCCCCGCATGGTCACCGTCGTGATCCCGTTCGCGGGTGCGCGGGGCAAGACCCGCCTCCACGAGTCGCGCCGCATCCGCCGGGCGCTGGCGCAGGCGATGTTCCACGACGTCCTGGCGGCGTGCCTCGCGGTCGGCGACGTGCGCGTCGTGACGCCCGACGAGGAGGCGGCCGCCGCGGCCCGCGACGCCGGCGCAGAGGTCGTCGCGGATCCGGGTCGCGCCCAGGGCGCTGCGGTGCAGGCCGGTCTCGACGGGGTGGAGCCGGGCGGGATCCTCGTCGTCAACGCCGACCTGCCCTGCGCCGTGCCGCAGGATCTCCGCTCGCTGCTGGCCGCGACGCCGGCCGGCGGCATCGCCCTCGTGGAGGCGCGCGACGGCACCACCAACGCCCTCAGCCTGCCGTCGGCCGAGGCCTTCTCGCCCCTGTACGGCCCGGGCAGCGCCTGCCGCTTTCGCGAGCACGCCGCCTCGCTGGGCCTGGAGGCGGTCTCGGTCGCCCTGCCGAACCTCGCCGACGACGTCGACACGATGGACGACCTCCACCGTCTGCAGCTCCGGGCCGGGCCCCGCACCCAGGCGTGTCTCGCGGAGCTCGTGAGGAGCCCGGTTTGAACCTCGTCGTGCTCTCCGGAGGTGTCGGCGGCGCCCGGTTCGTGCGCGGGGTCGTCGACGTCGCGGGCCCCGCTGCCACCACCGTGATCGGGAACGTCGGCGACGACGTCGAGGTGCTCGGCCTCCATGTCTCGCCGGACCTCGACTCGATCCTCTACGCGCTCGCCGGTCTTGCCGACGAGCGGCGCGGCTGGGGGCGAAGCGACGAGACCTGGAACGCCCTCGAGATGGTGAGCGCCCTCGGCGGTGACGATTGGTTCGCGCTCGGCGACCGCGACCTCGGCCTCCATCTCGTGCGGACGGAGGCGCTGCGCGCGGGAGAGCCGCTCTCGGCGGTGACCGCCCGGCTCGCCGAGGCGCTCGGCGTCGCGACGCCCCTCCTGCCGGCGACCGACGACCGGCTCCGGACGTGGCTCGAGACGCCGGCCGGGGCGTTCCCCTTCCAGGAATGGTTCGTGGCGCGGGGTCATCGCGACGAGGTCGACGCGGTGCGGTTCGAGGGGGAGGAACAGGCGCAGCCGGCCCCGGGCGTGCTCCAGGCGATCGCGAGCGCCGACCTCCTCCTGCTCGCGCCCAGCAACCCGTACGTCTCGATCGGCCCGATCCTCGCGGTACGCGAGCTGCGGGAGGCGCTCGAGCGGCGGCACGTTCCCTGCGTCGGCGTCAGCCCGCTCATCGGCGGCCGGGCGGTGAAGGGGCCCGCCGACCGCATGCTGCAGCGGCTTGCGGGCGGCACCTGGCCGCGGCATGTCGCGGGGTGCTACCCGGGGCTGATCGACGCGATCGTCGTGGACGAGGCCGACGCGGGCGACCTGGCCGGGCTCGGGGACGTGCGGCCGATCGTGACCCGCACCCTGATGCGAGACGCCGACGCGCGCCGTCGCGTCGCGGAGGCCGCGCTCGGAGCGGTGCCGGCATGAGGGTCGCGGTCGTCGGCGGCACCGGCGACTTCGGGCTCGCCCTCGCGCGCCGGCTCGTCGAGGCCGGCGACGAGGTCGTGATCGGGTCGCGCGACGCCGGGCGCGCTCGGGAGAAGGCGGTGGAGGTCGGAGCGGGGGACGGCGCCGAGAACGAGGCCGCCGTCGCCGGCGCCGACCTCGTCGTGCTCGCGACGAGGGCCGAGGCGGCGCTCGAGACCGCCGCGGCGCTCGCGGACGCTCTCCGCGAGGCCCCGCTGCTCAGCGTGGCGAGTGAGCTCCGCTTCGGCCCCGCAGGCGCGCGTCCCGGCCACAACGGGGGATCGCTGGCGGAGAGGGCGCAGGAGGTCGTCGGGGTTCCGGTCGTCGCCGGTCTCCATTCGCTCGCCGCGGCGAAGCTCGTGCACGGACGGCCCGACGAGGACGCGTTCGTCTGCGGCGACGACGCCGACGCGAAGGCGCTCGCGCTCGAGCTCGCCGCGAAGGTCGTGGCCGGGCGGGCGCTCGACGCCGGGCCGCTCGCGAGCGCCCGGGCGCTCGAGGCGATGACGGCGGTGATCGTCAACCTCAACAAGCGCTACAAGGGTCACGCCGGCGTGCGAGTCACGGGCCTCCCGTGACGGACGTCGTCGAGATCGCGGATCCCGCCGAACGGTCGCGCATCGCGGAGGCCGTCCTCCGCGATCTCCCCGAGTGGTTCGGGATCGAGGAGGCGGTCGCGGCGTACATTCGGGCCGCCGCCACCCTGCCGACCTTCGCCGTCGAGCCGGACATCGGCTTCCTCAGCCTCAAGCGGCACACCCCCAGGGCCGCGGAGGTCTACGTCATGGGGGTCCGGCGCAAGCAGCATCGCCGCGGGCTCGGGCGAGCGCTCGTCGGCGCAGCCGAATCGTGGTGCCGCGCCCACGCCGTCCGCTACCTCCAGGTCAAGACGCTCGGTCCGTCGCGGCCGGACCCCGAGTACGACGCCACCCGAGCCTTCTACGAGGCGATGGGCTTCGTCGCGCTCGAGGAGCTGCACGGCCTCTGGGACGAGGACAACCCGGCTTTGCTCCTCGTCAAGGACGTCCGGCCGGGCTTCTCCGTCACGCCGGTCGAGGGCCTGCCGGAGCTGCGCGAGGGAGACGAGCTCGCCGCGCTCGTCGCGGAGCGGACGGAGCTGGAGGACGGCGACGTCGTCGTCGTCGCGCAGAAGGCCGTCTCGAAGGTCGAGGGCCGCGTCCTGGCGCTTGCCGGGATCGAGCCGTCCGAGCAGGCGCGCTACCTCGCGGGCGACGGGGCCGACCCGCGCCGCATCCAGGTCATCCTCGACGAGGCCGTCGAGCTCGTGCGCGTCCGCCCGCCGCTCCTCATCGCCCGCACCCGGCACGGCTACGTCTGCGGCTCGGCGGGAGTCGACGCCTCGAACGCGCCCGCGCCGGAGACCGTCGTCCTCCTCCCGGTCGACCCCGACGCGTCGGCGGCGCGCCTGCGCGAGCAGCTGCGGGAGCGGACCGGCATGGACGTCGGCGTGATCGTCACCGACTCCTTCGGCCGTCCGTGGCGTGCCGCCACGACGGACGTCGCGATCGGGGCCGCGGGTGTAGAGGTCGTCCGCGACCTCGCGGGGGAGCGCGACCCGGCGGGCTACGAGCTCCACGCGACGCGGATCGCCGTCGCCGACGAGATCGCCGGTGCGGCCCAGCTTGTCTTCGGCAAGCTCGACCGGGTCCCCGTAGCCGTCGTCCGCGGCCTCGACGTGCGGGGCAACATGCGCGCCGCCGACCTCGTCATCCCGCCCGAGACCGACCTCTTCCGTTAGAAACCGTCTGGTGAGCGACGCGATCGAGCAGGCCAACGCGCTCCTGCGCGAGCGCGGCTACGCCGAGCGCGACCTGGCCGTCCACACGGGCCCGCGCGGGAAGGCCCTGCTCAAGGGGAACAAGATCCTCAGCCCGCTCAGCGACGAGGCAGACGTCGTGCTGCGCGTCGTGCGGGAGCTCGTGCCGAGCGAGGAGGAGCTCGGCGGGAAGATCCTGCGTCCGGGCGAGCTGCGCGCGAGGCTCTGAGCGTGGAGCGAGAGGGCGAGCTCCGTCGGGCCGACCTCGCTCCCGATCCGCTCGAGCAGTTCCGCAACTGGTTCGATCAGGCGTCGGCGGTGGTCGAGATGCCGGAGGCGATGGCCGTCGCGACGGCCGCACCGGGCGGTGCCCCCTCGGTTCGGATGGTGCTGCTGAAGCGCTTCGACGAGCGCGGGCTCGTCTTCTTCTCGCACTACACGTCGCGCAAGGGCCGTGAGCTCGAGGCGAACCCGCAGGCGGCGCTTCTCTTCCACTGGTCACCGCTCGGCCGTCAGGTGAGGGTGGAGGGTCGCGTCGAGCGCGTCTCGGAGGCGGAGTCGGACGCGTACTTCGCGACGCGGCCCCGCGAGGCGCAGGTCGGCGCCCTCGCCTCGCGCCAGAGCGATCCGCTCGGCTCGCGGGCCGAGCTCTACGAGCGTCTCGGCGAGCTCGAGGCCGACCTCGGCGGCGGCCGCGTGACCCGGCCGCCCACCTGGGGCGGCTTCCTCGTCGTTCCCGCGGCCTGGGAGTTCTGGCAGCACCGTGAGAGCCGTCTCCACGACCGCTTCCGCTACGAGCTCGAGCCCTCCGGCGGCTGGCGGATCGAGCGGCTCTTCCCCTGACGCCCGAGGCTGCGCCGCAGCGCGGCGAGCCGCTCGTCCCAGGCGGCGCCGACGGAGACCATCCACTCGACCGCGTCCTCGAGCGGCGCCGGCGTGACCTCGTAGCGGGTCTCGCGGCCCGCCCGCGTCGCGCGCAGCAGCCCCGCGTCCGCGAGCGCCGAGAGCTGTTTCGCCACCGCCTGCCGGGTGACCGGCAGCTCCGCGGCGAGCTCCGTGGCCGTGGCGGTGCCGCGTGCGGCGACCGCCTCGACGAGCGACCTTCGTCCTGCGTCCCCGAGCGCGGCGAAGACGCGGTCTACGCCGCCGCCGCCCACGAGTAGGCGCGCAGCTCGAGCGCGGGAGCGAAGTCGGGCGCGGTCTCGACGACGCGGACGCGCGTCCCGTCGACGAGCGGCTCGAGCTCGATCGTGACCCTGCCCCCGTCCTCCCACTCCAGGACGAGGCGCTCGGCCTCCTCGGCCTCGCGGACGGTCGCGCGTCGCTCGTCGCCGTCGCCCCAGCGGAAGACGCCCTCGCCGCCGGGGCGCGGGTCGAGCTCCACCTCCGTGGCGAACCACTCTTCGAGCCGCTCCGGCTCGGTCAGCGCCTCCCACACCTCGTCGGTCGCCTCCAGCACCACGATCTCCCGCTCGACGTCCATCGTTCCTCCGTTCCTCTACGCGCAACCATCTAGTTGCGTGTAATGTGCAACCGATGAGTAGCGTATCCAACCACCTCGTCCCGATGGTGGTCGAGTCGGACGGCCGCTTCGAGCGCTCGTTCGACATCTTCTCGCGGCTCCTGCGCGAGCGGATCGTGTTCCTCGGCACGGAGGTGGAGGCGTCGGCCGCGAACCTCGTCGTCGCCCAGCTCCTCTTCCTCGAGGCGGAGGATCCCGACACGGACATCCGCTTCTACATCAACTCGCCCGGCGGCGACGCCTATGCGGGGATGGCGATGTACGACGCGATGCAGTTCGTGAAGCCCGACGTGCAGACCTACTGCATCGGGATGGCGATGTCGATGGGGGCGCTCCTGCTCGCGGGCGGCGCGGCGGGCAAGCGGTTCGTGCTGCCGAACTCGAAGGTGATGATCCACCAGGGCTCGGGAGGCTTCCGCGGGACGCCGGCCGACATCCAGATCGCCGCGCGCGAGATCCTCTCCACGACCCGCCGCTACGCGGAGGTGATCGCCCACCACTCCGGCCGGGACGTCGAGCAGGTGCTGCGCGACATCGACCGGGATCGCTTCCTCGCTCCGGAGGAAGCGGTGGAGTACGGCCTCGCCGACTCGATCCTGGCGGCGCGCAACGGCGATCCCATGGGCTAGCGTCGAAGAGTGGCCGGCGCCACCATCGTCGACGAGGCCCCGTTCGGGTTGGGCTGGCTCGAGGCGGGCTCGTTCATGCGCCGCTGCTCGCATGCGCTCGCCGTCGAGGGGTCGGTGTGGATCGTCGACGCCGTCGCCGACGAGGCCGCGCTCGAGCGCGTCGCCGGTCTCGGCCGTCCCGCCGGCGTCGTGCAGCTCCTCGACCGCCACGACCGCGACAACGCCGCGGTCGCCGTCGACCTCGGCGTGCCGCTGCACGTGGTTCCGCAGGCGGCGCCTGCCGGAGCGCCGTTCGAGGTCGTGCCGCTGCTGCGCAACCGGCTCTGGCGCGAGGTCGCGCTCTGGTTTCCCTCCCTGCGTGTCCTCGTGGTGGCCGAGGCGCTCGGGACGGCGCAGTTCTACCGCGCGCCGCAGGAGCGGGTCGGCGTCTCGCCGCCGCTACGGCTGACGCCGCCGCGGCGTCTGCTCGCCTTCGAGCCCGAGCACCTCCTGGTCGGCCACGGCGAGGGGTTGCACGAGGACGTCCCGGCCGCGATCCGCGACGCCGTCGAGCACTCCCGCGGCCGGATCGGCGCGTGGCTCTGGGCCGGCCTGCGCGCCCACGGGCCCGGCGGCACGCATCCGATCCGCCGGCGGTAGGCTCCCACCGTGCCCGAGCTGAACGCGATCGGGATCGTCTGCTCCGACATGCGCCGCTCCGTGGCGTTCTACGGCCAGCTCGGCATCGACTTCCCGGAGGGAAACGGCCACGTCGAGGCGAGCCTGCCGAACGGCGTGCGCCTCATGCTCGACAGCGAGGACGTCGTCCGCAGCTTCCGGCCGGACTGGGAGCGCGCGACCGGCAACCAGCTCGGGCTCGCGTTCGAGTGCGGCAGCCCGGAGGAGGTAGACGAGTTGTATGCGCGGGTCGTGTCCGCGGGGTTCGACGGCGAGAAGGAGCCGTGGGACGCGTTCTGGGGCCAGCGCTACGCCCAGCTGAGCGATCCCGACGGCGTGCCGGTCGACCTCTTCGCCACGCTCTGACCCACGCGCTCGTCGAGGAAACGGTCGAGCTCGCCGCAGGCCTGCGCCTCGACATCCTCCGCCCACCGAGCGCCGAGGAGCTGATCGACGAGGCGGCGTTCGACGAGGAGGAGTTCCTGCCCTACTGGGCCGAGCTCTGGCCGAGCGGCGTGGCCCTTGCCCGCCACCTGGCGGAACGCGAGCTCGCCGGGGCGCGGGTGCTCGAGCTCGGCTGCGGGCTCGGCCTGCCGTCGCTCGCCGCGGCCCTGCGCGGCGCCGACGTCCTCGCGACCGACTGGGCCGAGGACGCCGTCGAGCTCGTGCGGCGCAACGCCGAGCGCAACGGCGTCCTCGTGCAGGCGGCCTGCGTGCGCTGGAGCGACCCCGAGGCGCTGCTCCGCGAGGCGCCGTGGGACCTCGTCCTCGGCGCCGACCTTCTCTACGAGGCGAGGAACGCCGAGCAGCTCGCGGATCTCATCCCGAGGCTCGGGGGCGAGATCCTGCTCGCCGAGCCGGGCCGCCCGTACGCGAAGGAGTTCCTCGAGCGCTTCCGGCCGGAGCCTGTCGCCGAGAGGATCTACCGGCTGCATTAGCGCGCGCCCGCGCCGCCTCGCACAGGACGACGCCGGCCGCGACCCCCACGTTGAGACTGTCGACGGGGCCGTGCGCCGGCACCGCGATTCGCTCGTCGGCCGCCTCCAGCCAGGCGGTCGGAAGACCGTGCCGCTCGCTGCCGAGCGCGACGGCAACGCCGCCGGTGTACGTGGTGGCCCAGTAGGCGGTCGGGGCCGCCGGGGTCGTGGCGACGATCCGGATCTGCCGCTCCCGCAGCCACGCGAGCGCCCCGCCGGTCGTCGCCGTGAGGCAGGGCAGGCGGAAGACCGCGCCGATCGAGCCGCGGATCGCATCCCGGTGGAAAGCGTCCGTGCGCCGGTCCACGACCAGCAGCGCGTCGGCGCCGGCGGCGCAGGCCGTCCGCGCGATCGCGCCGAGGTTTCCGGGCCGCTCGACGGCAACGGCGACCGCGACGAGCGGATCGGGCGGAGGCTCGAACAGATCCAGTCTCGTCCGCGGGCGCCGGACCACGGCGAGGAGCCCGTCCGGCCGTCGCCCGGTCAGGCTCGCAAACGCCTCGACGCCCAGCTCGAGCACCTCGGCGCCGCACCGCTCCGCGGCGCCGACGACGTCCTGGTCGCGGCCGCCGGCGAGCAGCGCCGGCGCGACGAAGAGCTCCTCGACCGCTGCACCGGCCGCGAGCGCCGCACGCACCGTGCGCGCCCCCTCGGCGAGGCAGAGCTCCCGCGAGCCTCGGCGTGCAAGCCGCCGCACGGCCTTCAGCCGGACGTTCGCGGAGCTCACGATGAGAGGGCGTCGTGCCAAGGTTCACCTCGAGGTGGGGGTACGCGGAGCGAGGCGGGCTGCCTCGCTGCGACGGCGGCTGGTGGGCGCGCTACCTCGACACGACGGCGCGCAGGCTACCCGCCGCGCCGCTTTCGCACAAGCCCGCTAGCCTGCCCGAGCGTGTTCACCGCTCTCGCCCTGACGATCGCGCTCGCGGTGGCCCCTCGTCCCCACATCGTGTGGAAGCCGATTCCCTACGGGCCGAAGCGGAAGGCCGAGATGGCCGCGTACGCGCAGAAGCACTACGGCCTCCACTCCTGGCGGCTCCATCCGAAGGTGATCGTCGAGCACTACACCGCCAGCAACAGCTTCTCCGCGGCCTGGAACACCTTCGCGGCCGACACGCCCGACCCGGAGCTCGGCGAGCTTCCCGGGACGTGCGCCCACTTCATCGTCGACCGCAACGGGCGGATCTACCAGCTCGTGCGCCTCGACGTCATGTGCCGCCACACCGTCGGCCTCAACTACGTCGCGATCGGGATCGAGGACGTCGGCACCTCCGACGGCGAGATCCTCCACGACCACGCGCAGCTCCGCGCCGCGCTCGCGCTGACCGCCTGGCTCGTCGACCGCTTCCATATCAGGATCCGCAACGTGATCGGCCACAGCGAGAGCCTGAGCAGCCCGTTCCACAGGGAGCTGTACAAGCCGTGGGCGCATCAGACGCACGGCGACTGGAAGCACGCGGATATGAACGTGTTCCGATCGAAATTGCGGAATCTTTTGCGTTCGCAAGCCACTCGGTAGACTCGGCCGCGATGCCCCGGTATCTGATCGTCCGCAGTTTCGAGGTCGGAGAGGACCAGATGCCTCCCGTCGGCCGTCGCTCGCGGCAGCTCACCGAGGAGGAGTTTCCCGAGATCACGTGGGAGCACAGCCACGTCGTCGTCGACGACGAGGGGCTCGTGCACACCTACTGCGTCTACGAGGCGCCGAGCGAGGAGATCGTGCGCCGCCACGGCAGCAAGCTCGGCAAGCACACGATCGACGGGCTGTTCGAGATCGCCGGCGACGTCACCCCGGCGGACTTCCCCCCGGCTCCGGCCTAGCTCTCACCGCTTCTCAGACCGAGCAGCTCGGCGTCGTCCGTGTGGATGTACGCCTGCTGCGCGACGGCAAGCCGCTTGCGCAGGAAGCGCATGCGCTCGATGTCGTCCGCGGGGGTCATCTCGAGCGCCTCCTTGTAAAGCGTGACGGCGAGCTGCTTCGCCCAGCCACGCTCGGCCTCCTCGGCAGCCGTCACGAAGTATCCCGCCGCGCGATCGAGCTCTCCGGCCCCTCGCCAGTGTCGGGCGAGGGCGGCAGCCGCCTCCCCGACCTCGGACGTCGCCTGCTCGATGAACTCGGCGATGTGACGGTGCCCTTCCCGCCGCCGCGCCCGCGGCTGTAGGTCGTAGGCGACGTCGCGGATGAGGACGTGCTTGAACGACCACTGCTCGTCCCCCTCGAGGCGCGACACCGTGTCCCGGCGCACGAGGTCCCGCCGCTCCAGCGCCGCGAGGGCGGCGGCAAGGCAATCCGGTTCGCGAGCGATCCGCTCGAGCGCGCCGCGCCAGAAGATCCGGCCGACGATCGAGGCGTCGAGGATCACCTCGCGCTCGTCGGCAGGCAGGGCGTCGAGGCGCGCCGCGACGAGCCCGCGGATCGTCGTGGGCAGGCTCTCCGCCTGCTCGCCGCGCTCCTTCAGGACGGCGGCGAGCTGCTCGATGAAGAGCGGATTCCCCTCGGCCGCCTCGGCCACCTTCGCCGCCTTCGCGTCGGCGCCGAGGAGATGCAGCGCGAGCTCCGCCGCATCCGCGCCGCTCAGAGGTTCGAGCGGGAGCGCGTGGTACGAGAGCAGCCCGCCGCCCCACGCAGGGCGCACGTCGAGCAGCTCCGGCCGGGCCAGCGTGAGCAGGAGAACCGGGAGATCCTGCAGCCGGGCGGCCAGTAGCTCGATCAGATCGAGAAGGGCGAGGTCGGCCCAGTGGATGTCCTCGAAGACGAACGCCGTCGGCTCGTCACGCGCGCCCGCCTCGATGAACACGCGGACCGAGTGGAAGAGACTGTCGCGGTCGGGCGCAGTCGCCTCGGTCTCGAAGCCGAGGAGGATCGCGAGATGCCCGGCGACGAGGGCGGCTTCCTGCTTGCCGACGAGCCGTTCCACCAGCGTGCGCAGCTTCTCGGTCGCGACGTCGACGTCGTCGCTGTCGTAGATGCCGGCGAGATCCTTCACCTGCATCGCGAAGGCGCCGTAGGCACTGCGCTCGCGATACGGAAGGCAGCGGCCTCGCACCACGCGGCCGCCGCGACGCGAGATGCGCTCCGCGAACTCGGCCGCGAGCCGCGACTTGCCGACGCCGGGCGGGCCGAGCACCGTGATCAGATGCGGGCGGCGCTCCAGCACCACGCGCTCCCACGTGCCGTCGAGGAGCCCGACCTCCCGGCTCCGCCCGACGAAGGGAGTGGTCGACAGGTCCCGCGTGCCCATCGGCGAGGCGGCCGCGACCGCACGCCAGGCGGCGAGCGGGGCGGACTTCCCCTTGGCCGTCACGTCTTCCAGCGGCTCGTATTCGATCGCCGCGCGGGTGGCCCGGTATGTCTCCTCGCCGACCACGATCTCGCCCACCGGGGCGTGCTGCTGCAGGCGCGAGGCGGTGTTGACGACGTCGCCGGCGACCATCGCCTCGCCGAGCGCGGGCCGCGCCGAGAGCGTCACGACCGCCTCGCCGGTGTTCACGGCGCCGCGGATGCGAAGCTCGAGCTCCGGCTGCTCCCCGTTGAGCGCTGCGACCGCGTCGCGGGCGGCGAGGGCCGCCCGCACCGCGCGCTCGGGGTCGTCCCCGTGCGCCGTCGGCGCGCCGAAGACCGCCATGACCGCGTCGCCGACGAACTTCTCGACGACGCCGCCGAAGGACTCCAGCTCGTCCCGCACCGTCCCGTGGTACGGCGTGAGGATCGCGCGCACGTCCTCGGGATCGAGCTGCTCCGAGCGCGACGTGAAGCCGACGAGGTCAACGAAGACGATGCTGACGATACGCCGCTCCTCGCGGCGCGGCGCGTCGGCCTCGAGCGCCGCTCCGCATGCGAGGCAGAAACGGGCGACTTCGGGGTTCTCCTGACCGCACGCACGGCACGTGCGCATCCCGGCAGCGTTTCAGGTGCATAGCAACGGATTCGGGAGCTCGGTCGTTGTCGGATTGAACGCTTCGGTCACGGCCGGCGGGTCGAGGGCGAGGCGCGGGCGAGGCATGGACACCGCCAACGACGGAGGGAGATTCACCATGACGAAGGCCATCCTCAGCGTCGGCGCGCTCCTGGCGGTCGCGGTTGCGCTGGCCGGCTGCGGCGGTTCCGGCGGCGCGAGTGGCACGACCGGCGGCGTCGCCGGCGCTCACCACGGCCGGGGCTCGGCCAGCTTCCGTGCAAGCGTCCACGGCTTCGAGGCCAAGCTCCAGACGAGCGTGCACGCGTTCCAGAGCGGCAACCTGACCAAGGCGGTCATGTCCGGCGGCCCGTTGCTGAACAACTGCATGGGCGTCGTGGACTCCAAGATCGCGCCGCACGCGTCGACGCACGCTCAGAAGCAGGCGCTGACGCACCTGCATGCCGCCTGTGCCGCCATGACGCAGGCCGTCAACGCCGGAACGTCAGGCAACACGACGAAGGCGAAGCAGTTCGTACAGACGGCCGTCGCGCAGACGCGGATCGCCGCCCGGCTTTCGCGCTGAGCTCCCGCGGAACGCGAGGGGCCCCGCGTCTGCGGGGGGCCCCTCGGCAGCCTGCGCTGGTGTCGCCGAACGCTCTCCGCTACTAGGAGCAGCCCGTGTTCGTGCCGCAGTCGCGGCACGTGTAGCAGCTGCCCGTGCGCACCATCCGGCCGCCGCAGCGGGCGCACTCGACGGCGTCCTCCCACGAGTTGAAGAGCGCCGTCTGGCCGGGCGGCGGCGTCTCACCGGGCTCCGCCGGAGCCGCGGCCTCGCCGTTGGCGTAGCGCTCCGCCATGCGCGCCTTCACCTCGGGCGACAGGATCCCGGCCTCCTCCTGCTGCTCGGGCGTGAGGAACCGCTTGCCGAACCAGCGGAAGATGTAGTCGACGATCGACTTCGCCGTCCGGATGTCGGCGTCGTTCGTGAGGCCGCTCGGCTCGAAGCGCATGTGGCTGAGCTTCGAGACGTAGACCTCGGGTGGGACGCCGTACTGCAGGCCCATCGAGACGGCGAGGCAGAGCGAATTCATCAGGCCGGCCATCGTCGTGCCGTCCTTCGCGATGTCGACGAAGATGTCGCCGGGGCTGCCGTCGTCGTAGAGGCCGACGTGGATGTAGCCCTCGTGGTCGCCGACCTGGAACTTGCGGCCGACCTCGGTGCGGTCGAGCGGCAGGCGCTTCCGCTCGTGCACCTGGATCGGCGGCGTCGCGACCGCGGTCTGGCCGTCCTTGCCGGAGCTCGAGAGCGGCTGCGCGACCTTGCAGTTGTCGCGGTAGATGGCGATCGCCTTGACGCCGAGCTTCCACGCGTCGACGTAGAGGTCCATCACGTCCTCGACCGTGACCTCCTCCGGCATGTTCACCGTCTTCGAGATCGCGCCGGAGATGAACGGCTGGACGGCTCCCATCATCCGCACGTGGCCGAGATAGTGGATGGCCCGCTCGCCGACGGCGCAGTCGAAGACGGGGTAGTGCTCCGTCTTCACGTACGGCGCGCCGACGACGCCGTTCCGCTCGTCGACATAGGCCACGACCTCCTCGATCTCGCGCGGCGCGTAGCCGAGCCGCTCGAGCGCCATCGGCACGGTCTTGTTCACGATCGTGATCTCGCCGCCGCCCACGAGCTTCTTCGACTTGACGAGCGAGAAGTCGGGCTCGACGCCGGTCGTGTCGCAATCCATCATGAAGCTGATCGTCCCGGTCGGGGCGAGGACGGTCGCCTGCGCGTTCCGGAAGCCGTGGATCTCGCCGAGGTCGAGCGCGTCGTCCCACGCCTTGCGGCAGTGGCCGAGCAGGTCGGCCGGCACGGACTCGGCGTGCTCGATGTTGCCGACGGCCGCGCGGTGCTTCGCGATCACGCCGATCATCGGCGCGCGGTTGGCCTGGTAGCCGTCGAACGGCCCCATGCGCGCAGCGATCTCCGCGGACTTGCGGTAGGCACGACCCGTCATCAACCCGGTGATCGCGGCCGCGTAGGCGCGTCCCTCGTCGGAGTCGTAGGGGAGGCCGCGCGCCATCAGCAGGGCACCGAGGTTCGCGTAGCCGAGGCCGAGCTGGCGGAAGCGCTTCGCGTTCCGCCCGATCTCGGGCGTCGGATAGGACGAGTAGCCGACGAGGATCTCCTGGGCGAGAAAGACGACGTCGACCGCGTGCTCGAACGCCTCGACGTCGAGCTCGCCGTCCTCCCGCCGGAACTTCATCAGGTTGAGCGAGGCGAGGTTGCACGCCGAGTCGTCGATCGACATGTACTCCGAGCACGGGTTCGACGCGTTGATCCGGCCCGTGTTCGGCAGCGTGTGCCACGCGTTGATCGTCGTGTCGTACTGGACGCCCGGGTCGGCGCACTCCCACGCGGCTGCCGCGATCTGGCGCAGGAGGTCGCGAGCGTCCTTCGTGTCGAGGACGGTGCCGTCGGTGCGGGCGGTGAGATTGAACTCCTCGCCTTTCGTCGCCGCCTCCATGAAGGCGTCGCTGACGCGGACGGAATTGTTCGCGTTCTGGTACTGGATCGAGCCCCAGTCCGGCGAGTCGAGCGACATGTCGTAGCCCGCCTGCTCGAGGACGCGCGCCTTGCGCTCCTCCTTGGCCTTGCACCAGATGAACTCCTCGACGTCGGGGTGGTCGACGTCGAGAACGACCATCTTCGCCGCGCGCCGGGTCTTGCCGCCGGACTTGATCGTGCCGGCGGAGGCGTCGGCGCCGCGCATGAAGGAGACGGGCCCGGAGGCGTAGCCGCCCTTCGAGAGCTGCTCCTTCGAGGAGCGCAGCCGCGAGAGGTTGACGCCCGAGCCGGAGCCGCCGCGGAAGATGACGCCCTCGCGCCGGATCCAGTCGAGGATCGACTCCATCGAGTCCTCGATGGAAAGGATGAAGCAGGCGGAGCACTGCGGTGCAGCCTCGAAGCCGACGTTGAACCACACGGGGCTGTTGAAGGAGGCGTACTGGTTGACGAGGATCGCCTTCAGCTCGGCCTCGAAGGTCTCGGCCTCGTCGGTGTCGGCGAAGTAGCCGCCCTCCTTGCCCCAGGCGACGACGGTGTCGACGACCCGGCCGATCATCTGCTTCACGCTCGCCTCGCGCTCCGGCGAGGAGAGGCGGCCGCGGAAGTACTTCTGCGCGACGATGTTCGTCGCCGTCTGCGACCAGAACTTCGGGAACTCGACGCCCCGCTGCTCGAACGCCGGTCCGTCGCGTCCGGGGATGATCGCGTCGCGGGTCTCCCACTCGATCTCGTCGAACGGATCGCGGCCGGGAATCGTGAAGAAGCGCTTGACGCCGAGCCGGGCGCCCTCCTCGACGACCGTGTTCACGACCTCGTCGGCCGTCGTTTCGCTGCCCTGAACCTGCTCAACGCTTGCCATCTTCCCCTCCCGGAACTCTAGTCTTCGACCGCTTCTCGACCGCACCGCCGGGACGCGATTCCCCCGACGGGGAACGGGACCGTAGACCCCGCATCGGACGGAACCGAAAGCGGCTCCCGAGGCTAGGTCGCGCCGAGAATGACGACGAGCTGGTACGCCGCGTCGGCGGCCGGAAGGCGGCCGTCGAGCGGCGTCACGCTGCGGATCTTCGCCTCGCGCGCGAGGCGCTCGGCTTCTCGCTGCCAGCCGGGCCTGAACAGGACGAGCGAGCGGACGTAAGCGAGGTTGGGCGCGTCGGCCGGCACCGCATGGCGATAGCCGCGGGCGAGCAGGCCGGTCGCCTCACGGCCGGCCGCACCGGAGACTCCGTTGCCGTTGAGGACGAGCACGGAGATGCGGGAGCGGGGGCGGAGCGGGATCCCCGGCTGTCTCCTCGAGACATGTCCGGTGTCTGACACCGGACATGTCCGTTCGGTCGGGTGGGTGAGCACGAGGCCGCACAGGGTCGCGAGGGCGAGGGCGCTCGCCACGAGAACCGCGAGGCGCCAGGGAAACGGGCGGGCGAAGGGCTGGGCGTGCTCCACGGAACGTCCCGGTTCGCCCTGCACACGACGGCTCCTCCTACCTCGTATCGTGCCCTCGTGTTCGTCACTTTCGAGGGAGCCGACGGCTCGGGCAAGTCGACGCAGGCGGAGCTCCTGCGCGCTTCGCTGGCCGAGGAGGGGCGCGACGTCGTCCTCACGCGTGAGCCTGGCGGCACCGAGCTGGGCGAGGCCGTGCGCAAGGTGCTGCTCGACGGCCCGTCGATGGGGGCGTGGGCGGAGGCGACGCTCTTCGCCGCGTCCCGGGCCGAGCACGTGGAGGAGGTGATCCGCCCTGCGCTCGAGCGCGGCGCCGACGTCATCTGCGACCGGTACGTCGACTCCTCGCTCGCCTACCAGGGGATCGCACGCGGGCTCGGGATCGATCCCGTGCTGGAGCTCAACCTCGCGGTGACGGGCGGATTGCTGCCGGACGTGACCTTTCTCCTCCTCCTCGACCCCTGCGTCGCCACCGGCCGCCACGTCGATCCGGACCGCCTTGAACGAGAGGGGACGGAGCTGCAGGCGAAGGTCGACGCCGCCTACCGCGAGCTCGCGCGACGCTTCCCGGACAGAATCGTCACGATCGACGCGAGCGGAGACCCGAAGGAGATCGCGAGGGAGGTGCGTGAGCGGCTTCGAGACCGTTCCTGAGCAGTACGAGGCGAAGCGGCTGCTCGACGCTGCGCTGCAAGAGGGACCGGCGCACGCCTACCTCTTCCACGGCCCGGCAGGCGTCGGCAAGCGGGAGCTCGCCCGGCGCTTCGCGGCCGAGCTGCTCGGCGACCACGCCCGCGTCGAGCGCGGCAGCCATCCCGACCTCTACCTGCTCGAGCCCCTCGGCGAGCAGATCCGCATCGACGACATCCGCGTGCTGCGTCGTGACCTGCACATGCGCCCCTTCGAGGGCGACCGCCGGGTCTATCTCGTCTTCGGGGCCGACTCGCTCAACGAGGACGCCGCCGACGCGCTGCTCAAGGACCTCGAGGAGCCGCCGCCGTACGCGGTCGTCGTCCTCGTCGCCGAACGGCTGGGCCCGCTGCCCGAGACGATCCGCTCACGCTGCCAGCTCGTTCCCTTCCGGCGCCTCTCGGAGCCCACGGTGCGGCAGGCAATCCGCGAGCGTGCTCCCGAGCTCGGCGAGCCGGAGGTGACGACACTCGCCCGTGTGGCCGGCGGCCGGCTCGGCCGCGCGCTCCAGCTCCTCGACCCCGCCGCGGCCCGGCGGCGGGAGGCGCTGATTGCCGTCGCACGAGCGGTCTACGACGATCCGTCGTTCGAGCCGGCGGAAGCGACCGAGGCGCTCCTCGCGGGCATCTCCGAGCGCGGGGCGGAGGCGAGGCAGGCCGCGGAGATCCAGGTCGAGTCCCTCGAGCTGACGGGGAGGGAGGCCGAGCAGCGTGTACGGCGGGCGCAGCGCGGCGCCGAGCGCGAGGAGCTGCTCTCGCTGCTCGAGGAGCTCGAGTCGTGGTACCGCGACCTCGTCGTCGTCGCGGCCGGGGGCGAGTCTGCCGCGGTCCACGTCGACCGGCTGGCAGAGCTGCGCGAGGACGCGACTCTCGAGCGGATGCATGCGGCCGAGGCGGCATGCGAGCTCGTCCGCGCAGCCTGGCGGGAGGCCGAGGAGCTACAGGTGTCGACTCCGCTTGCGCTCGAGGCGCTGCTGATTCGGCTGCGCGGCGAGCTGGGCGCCACGGCCGTCACGGTCCCGTGACGGTACGTCGTACCGGCTGTGGAAAACGCTGGGCCGGGATTACTCCCGGCCCAGCGGTTCGTCCTCGGGTGCCTCTGCCTACGCGGCGAAGACGAGCTCGTCGCCGAGCGCGAGCTGGAGCCGCGCCAGGGCGTCGCTCTCGAGCTGCCGGACGCGCTCCCGCGTCAGGCCGAGCTCCTTGCCGATCGTCTCGAGCGAGGCAGGCTCGGAGTCGAAGCCGAAGCGGAGCTCGATGATGCGCCGCTGCCGCTCGGGCAGGTCCGCGACGGCGCGCTGCACGCGCTGCCGGCGAACGGACTCCACCGCCTCCTCGGCGGGATCGACTGTGGACTCGTCGGCGAACAGGTCGCCGAGCTCGGAGTCGCCGTCCGAGCCGAGACCCTGGTTCAGGGAGACGGAGTCGACGGCGTCGAGAGCCTCCTCGACGTGTTCGAGCTTGAGCCGTGTCGCCTGGGCGAGCTCCTCCGCGGTCGCCTCCCGGCCCAGCTTCGCCTGCAGCTCGGCCGAGGCACGGTTGAGCTTGATGCGGCGCTCCTGGACGTGCACCGGGATCCGGATCGTCTTCGACTGGTTCGCGACTGCGCGCTGGCAGGCCTGGCGGATCCACCAGGTCGCGTAGGTCGAGAACTTGTAGCCCTTGCGCCAGTCGAACTTCTCCGCGGCCCGGTTGAGACCGATCACGCCCTCCTGGATCAGGTCCAGGAGAGGCACGTCGTGGCCCTGGTAGCGCTTCGCGATCGAGACGACCAGGCGGAGGTTGGAATTGATCATCTTCTCCTTCGCCGCGAGGTCGCCGCGCTCGATGCGCTTCGCGAGCGCGACCTCGTCCGCGGCCGTGAGCAGCTTGTGCCGCCCCGCGGCGTCCATGAAGAGCTGCAGCGGGTCGAGCGTGCCTGTTACCGGCGCCGCTGCGACCGGGCGCGTCTCCTCGGGCGTCTCGTCGCGCACGACGACGTCGCGCTCCTCGAGCGCGCTGCGCAGACCGGCGAGATCGTCTTCGGTCAGCTCGTGCTCGTCGGCGAGAGCCTGGATGTCCTTCTCCTCGACGAAGCCGCGCTCGGCGGCCTCCTCGAGCAGGCGCTCGACGGGCGAGAGGTCGTGCAGGTGAATCGTGTCGCTCAGTGTGTTGTTCCTTTCGCTCGTGGTGGGCTGCCGGTTTCGGCGCCCCGGGTGGCGTCACTCGGGCTCTCCGAAGCAGCGCCACCACCCGTCCGAGTTATAGAACGGGGTTGCACCGAAGTCCATTCCCAAACCAGGTGTTTTTCTATTTCCGAACAAACTCTCATTCCCCGCTTACGCAGGGAAAATTCACCTCTCGACGGCGCGACCCGAGACCTGCTCGAAGCTGATGCGGAGAACGACGACCTCAGGCCCGAGCTGCCGCGGCCCGGCGGTGCGCCCCGAGGCGCGCGCGAAGCGCTCCCGCAGGAGGTCCAGGGCAGGCTCGATCGCATCGCCGGAGAGCTCCTCGTACGTCCCCTGGGCGATGACGCTCCGCCAGCTTCCCTGACCGTCCGCGTCGTACTCGTCCACCTCGACGCAGACACGCGGATTCTCGCGCAGCATCGCCGTCTTGCGGCCCTCGCTGGTGACGGCGACGACGGCGCCGTCCTCGTAGGCGTAGACGAGCGGGACGACGTAGGTCACGCCGTCTGCGTGGCAGCCGAGACGGGCGATCCGCTGACCGCGGAGGAACTCGTCGATCTCGTCGTGCGAGAGCTCGCGCGGCATCCCTCTGCCCGCGGCGGGAACGGCCATCGTTCCGAGCGTAGGCCATACTGGGAGGGTCATGTTGCGCGTCTCGCTCCTGACGGCGCTCTGCGTGGCGCTCGTCGCAACCGGTGCCGCGGTGGCGGCCCTCCTCGCGTGGCCGACGGTCGGCGTGGCCGCGTCCTCGAGCGGTCTCGCAGGCGTCTCGCTGCCGGCCTTCTCGGGGCGTGTCGAGCGGCTCGTCGTGAGAGAGGGCGACGGCACGCCGGTACCGGTCGTGCTCCGGCACGGCACCGTCTGGCCTCGAGTTCGGCTCGAGCCCGGCGAGCGGGTGACGGTCACCGTCGACGTCCTGCGGCCGAGCTGGGCCGGCTGGCTCGTCGGCGCCCACGAGAGGCGGACGGTGACCCTCGTGACTCCGGTTGCGCGCATCCGCTCGACACTGCTCCGCCCCAAGCCCGGCAGCACCATCACGGTTCGGTTCGCCGAGCCGGTCAGCCGCGTTCGCGTCGGTGGCAGGGGACATCGGAGGTGGGACTCCGGGCGCAGCGTCGTGTCTCTCGGGATCGTCGCCTCGGGCAGCGCGACCGCAGGGACGACGACCGTCGCGGCGGCCCCTCGTTTCTGGGAGAAGCTCTCCAGGCCCGCCCGCGTCTCGTGGTTCGCCGGCGGCGGCAGGACGCAGGTAGTCTCGCAACCGGCGGCGGGAACCCAGATCTCGCCCGACGCCACGCTGACCCTCACCTTCGCGAAGCCGGTCTCCTCGGTGCTCGGCGCCCGCCTGCCGCGGCTCGAGCCCGCGACCTCCGGCCACTGGAAACAGGTGGATTCCCACACCCTTTCCTTCCGGCCCGCGGGGCTCGGCTTCGGCCTCGGCGGCACGGTGCTGATGCACCTTCCCGGCGAGTCGCTGGCCTGGAAGGTCGCCGGGGGCTCGACGCTCCGCCTGCAGGAGCTCCTCGCCCGGCTCGGCTACCTTCCCGTGCGCTGGAGGGCCGCCGGCGCCCAGCCGTCGACCCCGGCCGCCGAGGTGGCCGCTGCGGTTCGCGCACCGCAGGGAACCTTCTCATGGCGCTATCCGCAGATCCCCGACTCGCTACGCGCCCTCTGGCGGCCGGGCAGCTGGAACGTCGTCACGCAGGGAGCGGTGATGCGCTTCGAGGACGAGCACGGCCTCGCGACGGACGGCGTCGCGGGCCCGCAGGTCTGGAGGACGCTGATCCACGACGACCTCGCCGGTCGACGCTACGACGCTGGTTACAGCTATGTCTTCGTGCACGAGACCGTGCCGCAGTCGCTCAGCCTCTGGCATGCCGGCCGAGTGATCCTCACCTCGCCCGGCAACACGGGCATCCCGCAGTCGCCGACCCAGCCGGGGACGTGGCCGGTGTTCGAGCACATCCCGGTCGGGACGATGAGCGGCACCAACCCCGACGGGTCCCATTACCACGACCCGGGGATCCGCTGGATCAGCTACTTCCACGGCGGCGACGCGCTGCACGAGTTCCCGCGGGCGTCGTACGGAACGCCGCAGAGCCTCGGCTGCGTCGAGCTCCCCGAAGCGGCGGCAGCCCGGCTCTGGCCGTACACCCCGATCGGGACCCTCGTCACCATCGAGTCCTGAGAAACGGCTCGGCCCCGACGGGGCAACCTGGAGCGCGCCGCCACCCGGCTAGACTGGGGATCCCGCCGACGTAGCTCAGCTGGTAGAGCACATCACTCGTAATGATGGGGTCCGGGGTTCGAGTCCCCGCGTCGGCTCTCGCGCAGCGGCTAGGCGACCGGGAGGGCGAGACGGAAGGTCGAGCCCGCGCCCGGGGTGCTCTCCACCTCGATCTGCGTGCCGTGCGCCTCGGCGATGACCTGGGAGATCGCGAGGCCGAGCCCGCTGCCGGGGATCGCCTTCTCGATCGCGTTCGCGCCGCGGAAGAAGCGGTTGAAGAGGTCGCGCTGCTCGGAGCGGGGGATGCCGGACCCGGTGTCCACGACCTCGAGGGCGGCGGTCGAGCCCTCGACGCGTGAACGGAGGGTCACCGTGCCGCCCTCGGGCGTGAACTTGACCGCGTTCGAGACGAGGTTGTCGAGGATCCGCAGGAGCTGGGGCCGGTCGGCGACCACCCCTTGCGGCGCGCACGTCTCGACGACGACCGCGACCCCCTTGGCCCGCGCAGCCGGTCCGGCCGTCTCCGCGGCCTCCGCGAGGATCCCCTCGAGGTCGACGGGCCGCCGCTCCACGGCGAGCGGGTGCGAGTCGGCTCGGGCGAGGAAGAGGAGCTGGTCGACGAGGACCGCGAGCCGGTCGGCGTTCCGCTGGACGATCCGCAGATGGTTCTCGCGCGCCGGCGACAGCGGGCCTTCCGCAGGGTCGAGAGACATCTCGAGATAACCCCTGATCGAGGTGAGCGGCGTGCGCAGCTCGTGCGACGCGGTCGCGACGAACTCGTCCTTGAGGCGGTCGAGCTCGAGCAGGCGCTCGTTCTGCGCGGCGAGCTGGGCGGAGACGCGGGTGAGCGAGTCGGTCTGCTGCTGGAGCAGGGCCGCGCGCCGGCGCGTCTCGGCGGTCAACCGCTGCACCATGAGGCCGGTGATCGTCGCGACGGTCGTCAGCACGAGAGCTCCTCGCCACCCCGAGACCGGATAGTTGCGCCCCCCGATCAGCGCGAGCGGGATGAACTGGGCGAGGGTCATCGCGACGAGGATCGCGGCGAGCTCTCGGCGCCCCGCGGTGAGGGCGAGCCACAGCACCGGAAGCAGGAAGAGACCGCCGAAGCCCGAGGTCGAGCCCCCTCCTGCGTCGCGCAGGACCGCGGCGAGCGCGATGTAGCCCACCGGGATGCCGATCGTGGCGACCCGTGGCACGACCGGCCAGGCCATGGCCAGGGCGAGGAGCAGGGCGCCCACCACCGCCGCGACCGAGGCCTCCGGATAGCTGAAGCTGCCGGTCGGCAGGAACAGCAGGGCGTAGGCGGTGGCCACGGCGACCGCGGTGAACGGGACCGCGTGCTCCGGTGCCCGGCTCCTCGCCCGCGAATGGCCGCGCGCCCAGCCGAACCGGGCCGCAAGATCGGCAGTCGATGCAGTCATCGGCTTCTCCCTGGAGGAATCGCGCGAATCGCAGGAGTCCTGCATCCCCCGGTGGAATGAGATGCCATGAGCGCTTCCCGGATCCTCGTCGTCGACGACGACGACGACATCCGCGGGCTGCTGCGCACGCTGCTCGAGCGGGCAGGGCACGAGGTCACCGACGCGCCCGACGGCCGCGAGGGCCTGCGGCAGCTGTACGCCGTCTCGCCCGACCTCGTGATCCTCGACGTGTCGATGCCCGGGCTCGACGGCTGGGCGACGCTCGAGCGGATCCGGGAGGTGACCGACGTGCCCGTGCTGATGCTGACGGCGCGCGACGCCGAGCTCGAGCGCGTCCGGGGGCTCATGGCCGGGGCCGACGACTACGTCGTCAAGCCATTCGGGCGCCAGGAGCTCGTCGCCCGGGTGGACGTGCTCCTGCGGCGCCCTCGCAGCGGCGCGGCCGAGGAGACGTACGCCGACGGACGGCTCAGCATCTCCTTCGCCCAGCGCGCCGTGCGCTTCGACGACCGTGAGGTGGCCCTGACGCGCCTCGAGTACAAGCTCCTGTGCGCCTTCGTCCAGCACGCGAACCAGGTCCTGAGCCAGGACCAGCTGCGCAAGCTCGTCTGGGGCGACAACATCGCCACCTCGCGGGACGAGGTGAAGCTCTACGTCGGCTATCTCCGCCGGAAGCTCTCGCCCGATGCGCCGCAGGACACGCCGATCGAGACCGTCCGCGGCTTCGGCTACCGCTACCGGCCTCCCTCGTAAGCGGCACCTCCGGGCTGCCCCCACCTTCCTGTCGGATTCATCCCGGTTTCCTACCCACGCCGCCGATCCCAGGCGCTGCCATCCACGTGAAAGGACACAGCAACATGCACAGCTTCAGGCAGCGTTTGGCTCGGCAGGAGGGTTTCACCCTCATCGAGCTGCTCGTCGTTCTGATCATCATCGGCATCCTGCTGGCGATCGCCATCCCGTCGTATCTCGGCTTCCAGAAGAAGGCCCAGGAGACGGCCGCGATGTCGGACGTCCGCTCGGCGATCCCCGACGCCGAGGCGTACTACTCGGACAACAACAGCTACACCGGCATGACCGCTGCGGGGCTGCGGACCAACTACGACTCGGGTCTCATGGTCATCGGTGTCAACGGCGCCACGCAGGGCATCTCGAAGGCCGAGCCGGGCAGCGGCGGCGCGCAGACCTTCTGCATCTCGGCCAACGTCAGCGGCCACTGGGCGTACGTGAACGGCCCCGGCGGCACGGTCATCAACGGCGACACGCAGAACCCCGCCGTGACCGCGGACCCCTGTCCGTAGTCTCCCGGCTGTAACCCAGACCGAAAGGGCGCGGGAGACCGCGCCCTTTCTCGTCCCTCAGGCGTCGGCGACGCGCGACTCCGGCTGCGGGACGAGCGGGATCGACTCGTCGACGAGCGAGATCGCCTTCGCCTCCGCGGTCAGGGCCGTGTCGAGGTCGGCCTCCCGCGGCTCGATCGGCGAGGCGCAGTACGGACAGATCTGCCAGAGCGGCTCGAGCGGCGCGTCGCACCTCCGGCACTGCTCGCGCAGCATCGTCGCGCACACTGGGCAGGCGAGGTAGTCGGGCTCGAGGGCCGTGCTGCAGACGGGACAGGTCGACAGCGAGCGTGCGAGCTGCTGCTCGAGCGCCTGCAGCTCGACGCGCCGCGAGCGGGCGTCGTCGATCGTCTCCGAGGGCCGGAAGAGCAGGTAGACGACCGGACCGACGTACGGCGGCACGAGCCCGAGCAGGGTCGCCAGCAGGACGAGGAACGGTTGCCGGATCCGCCGCCGCGCGTCCTTGTGCACCCAGAAGCCGAGCGCGACCCAGAACACGACGGCGAGGAGGATCGCGAGGTTGCGGGCGATGACGAAGCCGGTGGAGTGGAAGAGGTCGTGGATCCCGTGGAGGCTCGTGAGCGAGGACAACACGAACACGGTCACGGGGCGGCAGATTCCCGGGCCCACGCCGTGCAAACGCTCCCCGCCGTTTCTCGGACCGGCGTTTGCAGCACAATGTCGGCGGAGTGCCAGGCGATCCGGGTCGGAACGGGAGAGGGCCGCAGCAGCGGCAGCGGTCGCGCGCCGACCTCGAGTTCGAGCGCCTGCTCTTCGTGCGCCACGCACGGCTCCGCCGGCGGAACCGCAGGCGCCGCAGCGTCCTGCTCCTCGCCACGCTCCTGCTCGCGTCGATCGTCGCGCTCCTGCTCGCCACGGTCGCCTTCACGGGCGGCCAGATCCTGCTCTCGACCTGCACCCTCAACGACCTCCGGAAGCCCGACCTCGGGGCCAACTCGTTCCTCTACACGGACAACATGCAGCGGCTCGGGGTCGTCCCTTCGGCGACGAACCGGCAGCCGCTGAAGCTCTCGAAGATGTCCCCGTGGCTGCCGCAGGCGACGGTCGCGATCGAGGACGCGCGCTTCTGGCAGCACGGCGCCCTCGACTACCAGGGCATCCTCCGCGCCTTCTACCAGGACGTGACGAAGGGACAGATCGTGCAGGGCGGCTCGACGATCACGCAGGAGCTCGTCCGTAACCTTTACATCGGCAACGCCCAGCGGACCCTCTCGCGGAAGCTCAAGGAAGCCTGTCTCGCCGAGAAGGTCTTCGCGCAGCACAGCCGCAAGTGGATCCTCGCCGAGTACCTGAACGAGGTCTTCTACGGCAGGCACGCGTACGGCGCCCAGGCGGCCTCGCGGACGTACTTCTCGAAAGGCGCCGGCGACCTGACGCTCGTGCAGGCGGCGCTCCTCGCGGGCCTGCCCCAGGCGCCGACGACCGACGACCCGATCACCAATCCCGACGCCGCCCTGGCCCGGCGGGACGAGGTGCTGCGCGCGATGTGGAGGAACGGCTACATCAGCAGATCGAAGCTGCAGAGCGCGTTGCGCAAGGGGCTCGAGCTGAGGCCCGGGCACCTGTACCAGCAGCAGCTCCAGCCGAACTTCTTCGGCTGGGCGACGCAGCAGCTCGCCGCCAAGTTCGGACACCGGACCGTGGAGCTCGGCGGTCTCAACGTGCGGACGACGCTCGACATGCGCCTGCAGGGGCTCGCGCAGCACGCGGTCTCGTCGGTCCTCCACTCGCCGAGCGACCCCGCCGCGGCGCTCGTCGCGATGGACCCGAAGACGGGGGCGGTCAAGGCGATGGTCGACTATCTGCCGAGCGGTGCCCAGATGCAGTTCAACCTCGCGACGCAGGCACACCGCTCGACGGGTAGCGCCTTCAAGCCCATCACGCTCGCCACGGCGCTGAGCGAAGGCGACTCGCTCTACTCGACCTTCTACGGACCGCCGCAGCTCTACATCACCGACCCGCAGTGCCGGAACGGGAACGGCCCCTGGGACGTCCACAACTTCGCCGACGAGGCAGCCGGCACGATGAACCTCCTCGACGCGACGGCGAACTCCGTCAACACGATCTTCGCGCAGCTGATCGCAAAGGTCGGGGTGCGGAACGTCATGGCGATGGCCCACCGCCTCGGCGTCACGGAGGCGAGCAACGGCCCGTACTTCAAGCAGGCATGCGCCATCACGCTCGGCGCGGTCGGGTTCACCCCGCTCGAGCTGACCGACGTCTACGCGACCTTCGCGGACAACGGCGTCCATCACGCCCCGCAGGCCTTCGAGTCCGTCCGCGGCCCGAACGGGAAGGTGATCAAGGGCTCGCGGTTGAGCACGACCGGCACGCGCGCGCTCGACGGCAACGTCGCGGCCGAGCTCACCTATGCGTTGCAGGGGGTCGTGCAGCACGGCACGGGCACCGCGGCGGCCCTCGGCTCCCGTCCGGTCGCCGGCAAGACGGGCACCGCCGAGAACTTCCAGGACGCCTGGTTCTGCGGCTACGTGCCCCAGCTCGTGGCGTGCGTCTGGATCGGCTACCCGAAGGGCGAGATTCCGCTGCAGAACGTCGAGGGCGTGTACCAGGTAGCAGGCGGGACGCTGCCCGCCGAGATCTGGCACGACTTCATGGGCCCGGCCGTGGGCAACCTGCCTGTCGAGAATTTCCCGACTCCCGACCTCAACGTCGGATCCGTGATCAGCGGCAGCGGCACGTACGGCTACTCGCAGTACCCGTCGCCGTACTCGGGGTGAGAATCCTCGCGGCGCGGGCATGAGCGCGCCGTGGCCCCGTATCCCCTGAACCGCGTCGACGACCTCGTCGGGGACGCGCTCGAGCGCGTCATCCGCGCGAAGCACGCGTGGCGGCTGCGGCGGCACGGGAGCGAAGCGGCGGTCGACCCGGAACCGGGCGGTTGGGCGAGCACGGCGTCGTTCGCGCCGCGTCCCGGCTGCCGCGTGGAGCCCTTCGTGGACGGGGCCGAGGCGCTGCCGCGCCTCGTGGACGCGATCCGCTCGGCGCGCTCGCACGTCCACCTGGCCGGCTGGCACTTCGACCCGGCGTTCCGGCTCGAGCAGGAAGGCCCGACGCTGCGTGAGCTGCTCGCGGAGGCGGCGGAGCGTGTCGACGTGCGTGTCCTCGCCTGGGCCGGCGCGCCCCTGCCGCTCTTCCATCCGGACCGCGGGGAGGTGCGCGAGGCGGCCGAGCGGCTCACCGGGGGCACCCGGATCACGATGGCCCTCGACGCGCGCGAGCGTCCCTTCCACTGCCACCACGAGAAGATCGTCGTCGTCGACGACGAGACGGCGTTCGTCGGCGGGATCGACCTCACCGGCCTCGCCGGCGACCGACTCGACTCGAGCGAGCACCCGCGCCGCGACGGGCTCGGCTGGCACGACACCGCGTCGCGGCTGGAGGGGCCGGTCGTCGCGGACGTCGCCGAGCACTTCCGCCTGCGCTGGCATGCGACCGCGGGCGACGGGTTGCCGCAGGCGAGCGACCCGCCCGCCGTCCCCGGCGGCATCGAGGCGCAGCTCGTACGGACGGTGCCCGAGCACCTGTACGAGCCCTGCCGGGAGGGGGAGTGGTCGATCCTCGAGAGCTACCAGCGCGCGCTGCGGGCGGCGGAGCGCCTCGTGTACGTCGAGAGCCAGTTCCTCTGGGCTCCGGAGGTGACCTGCGTGCTCGCCGAGAAGCTACGGCGGCCTCCGCACGACGACTTCCGCGTCATCGCGCTCCTGCCGGCGCATCCGAACAACGGGGCCGACGACAGCCGCGGCCAGGTCGGGTACCTGATCGACGCCGACAAGAAGTCCGGCGACGAAACGACGCGGTTCCTCGCCTGCACGCTCTATCAGCCCGGCCCCGGCGGCCACCCCGTGTACGTCCACTCCAAGGCCGCGGTGATCGACGACGCGTGGGTCACCGTCGGCTCCGCCAACCTGAACGCGCATTCGCTCTTCAACGACACCGAGACGAACGTCGTCGTCCGCGATCCCGAGCTCGCGCGGGAGGTGCGGCTGCGGCTGTGGGAGGAGCATCTCGAGCGCCCGCGCGCGGAGATCGACGGCGACCCGGCGCGCGTCTTCGACGAGCGGTGGAAGCCGCTCGCCGACGAGCGGCTCGAGCGGCGCCGGCGCGACGGGTGGGCGGACGGGAAGTTGACGCTGCTGCCGCACGTCTCCCGGCGCAGCGAGGCGCTCTGGGGCCCGCTCAACGGGCTCTTCGTCGACGGCTAGGCCGGGCCGCCGCCGAGCGCCGCCTTCAATGCGGCGAGGTCGGCTCGCCACACGGCCTCCGGCGTCGGAGGAAGGACGTCGTCCCAGATCGCCGCGAAGGAGCCGCTCAGCTGCGGCACCCTCGCGGGGCGGGCCAGGAACCACCAGTGGAGGTGCTCGCCGCCGTCCCCCCAGCGGCAGACGTGGACCCGGCCGAGCTCGCCGAGCGCCCGGATCGCCCGCTCGATCCGGACGAGCATCAGACCGAGCTCGGCGGCGAGCTCGTCGGGCAGGTCACCCGGCTCGGCGAAGTGCTGCCGCGGCTCGAGCAGGACGACCAGAGGCAGGCCGCTCGGCCGGTCGAGGGCGAACAGCCGCCACCGCTCGCTCGTCCACAGGTATTCGTCGTCGGAAGCACCGCAGCGGCGGCAGTCGACCCCTCCTGCGCCCAGGCGGGGCTCCTCGCGCTCCACCGGAGGGCGGAGCGGACGGACGGCGAGCTCGCCGTCGAAGGGCCACGTCTCCCACTCCTCGACCGGAGGCACGCGTAGCTGCCCGTGAGCGCGCTCCCAGAACTCCTCCGGCATCTCCGGCATCGGACGCCGAGGATAATCGGCGCCTCGAGCCGCCGCCCGCTAGAAGCCCGGCTTGCAGGGAGACCCGCCGAGGCGCGTCTGCACCGCGGGCTCGATCGCCTCCAGGGCGTCGAAGCAGTCGCGGCAGAGGCCGACGGCGCTCTTCGCCTGGCGGATGAGATACGCGCGGTCGTCCACGGGCAGCACGCCGATCGAGAGCAGGAACCGGTTGAGCAGGAGCTCGAGCTTCATGGGCCCGTGCTCGTGCACCGTCTGCAGCGGCAGTTCGAGCCGGTGCATCTGCGCGATCATCCGGTTCGCGCGGCGGATCACGCGGCGCTGCCTCGCCGAGAGCGTGCACTTCGCGGGGCCGGCCGCCGACGCCCGCGTCGTCCCCGGCGGATGCGATCCGCCCCCGCAGCCCGTCGCGACGAGCGAAAGGGTGACGGCGAGGAGCGCAGCCGCGATCGCCGTCCGGCTCAGATCTGCCAAGCCCCCTCGCGGATCAGCGGGATGCGGCGGCCGCGCGCGTCGAAGCCGGTCGCCTCGAGCTCGGGACTCCCGATCATGACGTCGAGGTGGATCGTCGAGCGGTTGACGCCGCGCGCCGGGGCCTCGGAGCGGGTGCCGCCGAAGCCGCTGCCGAAGGCGAAGTGCGCCGCGGCGTTCTCGTCGAGCAGCGTGTTGAAGTAGACGCGGCCCGTCTGGCCGATGCGCGACGACGCGTCCACGAGCGCGACCTCCCCGAGCCGCCGTCCCATCCCGTCGGTGTCGATGAACGCGGCGACGAAGTCGCGGTCGTCGTCGGAGTCGGCCTCGAGCCGCACGAGGCGTCCGTTGGAGAACTCGCCGCGGAGCCCGTGGATCAGCCGTCCGCGGAAGGAGAGGGGGAACGTGCACCGGAACGTCCCGTTCGTCCGGCGGGGGTCGGGGCTCGTGAAGACCTCCTCCGTCGGCATGTTCGGCGCGAGCTTCCGGCCGTCGACGAGCGTCTCCGGCCCGCCCAGCCAGCGCGTGCTCTCGACGAAGCCGACGTCGAGCTCGGTCCCCGGGCCACGCAGCTCGAGGCGGGTGAGACCGAGCTTCGTCAACCGGGCCGAGCGCCGGCTGAGCGTGCGCAGGTGTGCGCGCCAGCCGCTCGTCCCCTTCCCGTCCTCGTCGCCGAGACGGCAGAAGCGCAGGAGGTCCTCGGCGAGCCGCCGCTTCGCCTCCAGCGGGTCGAGGTCCGGATAGACCTGGCCGGCCCAGTGGACGGTCGGCCAGCCGGCGATCACCCAGCGCGCGCGCATGTTCAGCTGCGCCCGGCGCAGGAAGGTCGTCTGCCCGGCGCGCCGCGAGTAGTCCTCGGCGATCCGATCCGGGGGTACGCCGTCGAGGTAGCCGGATTCTCCCTCGCCGGTTATCTGGGCGAGGGCGCCGCGCGGTCCCGAGACCTCCCGGAGCCTGCGCCGCGACCAGGGCGAGACCGCGCCGATCGCGTCGTCCGAGCCGTGCAGGAGCCTGGCGCGCATCACGAGGGGGTCGGCCGTGACGACGTCGACGAAACGCGCGCCCGCCCGGTACCCGGACTCGGCGAGCGCGACGAGCAGCTCCCGGTGCTCGGGCTCGCCCTGGACGACGAGCGTGTCGCCCTTCTCGATGCCGAGGCAGGCGCGCACGATCGCGTCGGCGTAGCGCGCCAGCGACTCGGGCGGCAGCAGCGGTTCGCGCATCGGCGGGGGGAGCGGGCTCGGGGCGGTCGCTCGGGTCAGCGTGCCGCTGCGAGCGCCTCCGCGACGGTGTCGTGGACGAGGAAGTGGCGGTCGAGGCCCGAGACCTCGAGGGCACGGCGGGTCTCGAGACCGGGCGAGGCGAGCCGGAAGCCGCCGCGCTCGGGCATCCGCGAGCGGGCCTCGATCAGCACGCCGAGCGCGGTCGAGTCGATGAACCGCACCTGCTCGAGGTCGACGACGAGCAGATCGGGCTCCCCCGCGCAGGCGTCGAACAGCGCGGTGCGCACCTCCTCGGCGTTGTAGAGGTCGAGCTCGCCCGCGAGCGAGACGACGACCGCGCCGTCCCGGCGGTCGACCCCGGCCACCGCCGATTCCCGCCCTCCCGGGCTCGCTGCGCCGGCGTCGGTCAAGTTTGCTCCTCCCCTCAACTCCGCTGCGGCTCCGCCGTCCGCGCGGCCATTCAAGCAAGAATGACACCGTGGAGCCGGCCGAGATCGCAGCCCACGCCGCCGGGGAGAACTTCCCCGTCGGCTCGGTCCTCTTTCCGCGCGCGTTGCGGCCGCACATCCGTGCTCTGTACTGCTACGCGCGGCTCGTCGACGAGCTCGGCGACGCCTACGAGGGCGACCGGCTCGCGGCGCTCGACGAGCTCGAGCGGGAGGTCGACGCCGCCTTCGCCGGGGAGGCGACGTGGCCGGTGCTGCGGAGCGTGCAGCCGACGATCCGCACGTTCGGGCTTCCCCGCGAGCCGTTCCTGCGCCTGATCGAGGCGAACCGGATGGACCAGCGGATCAAGGAGTACCGGACGTGGGCGGACCTCCAGCACTACTGCGTGCATTCCGCCGACCCCTGCGGCCGCCTGGTGCTCGGCGTCCTTCGCAGGCTCGACGAGCCCGAGCTCGTCGCGGCGAGCGACTCGGTCTGCACGGGGCTCCAGCTCGTCAACTTCCTCCAGGACGTGCCACGCGACCTCGAGCTCGGCCGCATCTATCTCCCGGCGGAGGACCGCCGCAGGTTCGGCGACCCTCCGCTCGACCGGCCGAGCGAGGAGCTGCGCGGCCTGCTCCGGTTCGAGGCCCGGCGTGCGGCGGAGCTGCTCGCCGCCGGCGAGGTGCTGCGCGTGCGGATCGGTGGGCGGCTCGGCCGGGCGGTCGCCCTCTTCGCCCGCGGAGGCCTCGCGGCTCTCGACGCGCTCGACGCCGCCGGCTGGGACATCTTCAGCGGGCGGCCGAAGCCGTCGCGCGCCCGGCTCGCGCGCGAGGCGGCACTCGTCCTCGTGCGATGAGCGTGCAGGAGGCGTACGCCGAGGTCGGCCGCATCACGCGGCGCGAGGCCAAGAACTTCGCCTACGGGATCATGGTGCTGCCGCGCGCCAAGCGGCAGGCGCTCGCGGCGATCTACGCCTTCGCGCGGCGCGTGGACGACATCGCCGACGGGGACCTGCCGTCCGCCGAGAAGCGGGCTCGGCTCGAGGAGCTCCGCGCTGCCCTCGACGGGGGGCCGCCGGATCCCGTGTTCGTCGCGCTGCGCGACGCGCGCGAGCGGTTCGGCATACCGCGCGCGCCGCTCGAGGCGCTCGTCGCCGGCGGCCTCCAGGACACCGAGCAGTCGACGTACGCGGACTTCGACGAGCTGCGCGGCTACTGCGAGAAGGTGGCGGGCGCGGTCGGCCTCGCCTGCGTTCCGGTGTACGGCTCCGACGACACGGAGCATGCGCAGATCCTCGGTGTCGCGCTGCAGCTCATCAACATCATCCGCGACGTCGACGAGGACCGGCGGCTCGGCCGCGTCTATCTCCCTCAGGACGAGCTCGCGGCCTTCGGCGTGGACGAGCTCGCGCCCTCGGCGGCGTTTCGCGAGCTGATGGCCTTCCAGGCTGCGCGCGCCCGCGCGCATCTCGCCGAGGGTCTGCGCCTGCTGGGGTCGCTCGACCGCCGCAGCGCGCTCTGCGTCGGCACGTTCGCCGGCCTCTACCGCGAGACACTCGACCGCATCGAGGCGAGCGGCTTCGACGTCTTCCGCGAGAAGACGCGGCTTTCAGCGCCGCGCAAGCTCGCCGTCGTGGCCAAGGAGCTCCTGCCGTGAAGATCGCCGTGGTGGGAGGAGGGCTCGCGGGCCTCGCCGCGGCGCTGGAGCTCGTCGACGCCGGACACGCCGTGACGCTGCACGAGGCGCGTCCCACGCTCGGCGGCGCCGTCCAGACGCTGCCCGAGCGCGCCGGAGACCCCGAGCCGCCGCCCGACAACGGGCAGCACATCGCGCTTGGCTGCTTCACCGAGTACCTGGGGTTCCTCGGGCGGATCGGCGAGGGCGGCTCCTTCCTCCGCACGCGGCTGGCGCTGCCGGTGCTCTCGGAGGACGGGGCCGTCGCGGCCATCGAGCCGAGCCTTCGTTCCCTGCTCGCGTACCGGCACCTGCCGGCTCGCGACCGGATTCGCATCCCGCTCGTCACGGCGCGGTGCCGGAGCGCGCGCGCGGATCCGGGCGAGACGTTCGGCGCGCTGCTGCGCCGGCTCGGCGCCTCCGACCTCGCGGTCGATCGCTTCTGGGACGTGTTCGTGCGTCCCGCCCTCAACCTCCGCTGCGACGAGGTGGACGCCGATGCGGGTCTCTTCACGGTGCGCACCGCGCTGCTCGGGCCGCGTGCGAACAGCGATCTCGTCCTGCCGACACGGCCGCTGGGGCGCATGCACGGCGACGCGGCGGGCGCCGCGCTCGAGGCCGCGGGCGGGACCGTGCTCACCGAGTCGCGGGTGTCGTCGCTCGACGAGCTCGACGCGGACGCGGTCGTCGTCGCCGTTCCACCGGGCGAGAGCGCCCGCCTGCTCGGCGAACCAGAGCCGGCGCTCGAGGACTCGCCGATCGTGAGCGTCCACCTCTGGTTCGACCGGCAGCTGCTCGAGCAGCCGCTCGCCGCGCTGCTCGGGACCGACGCGCACTGGGTGTTCGACCGCGGGGCGCTCACCGGGAGCCGGCCCGCCCGCGGCCAGTACCTGACCGTCGTCTCGAGCGGGGTACCCGACCTGCTCGAGGTGCGGGGCCGCGAGCTCGTCGAGCGCATCGCCGGGCAGCTCACCGAGCGGCTCGGCGAGGCGGAGCTCCTGTGGTCGCGCGTCAGCCGCGAGCCCTACGCGACGATCGCGCTGCGGCCGGGCGTCCGGCGGCCGGGCTCCGCGACGCCCCGGCCGAACGTCGTCCGGGCCGGCGCCTGGACGGACACCGGCTGGCCGGCCACCATGGAGAGCGCGATCCGGAGCGGCCGCGCCGCGGCTCAGCACATCTTGAGCAGCAGTTCCGCCAGAGTTACGGCCTGAGATGGCCGCCGTCGCCGAGCTGACGCAACTCGACGCCGCAATCGAGCGCGGCACCCGCCGCCTGCTCGAGCTCCAGCGTCCCGACGGCATCTGGGTGGGCGAGCTCGAGTCGAACGTGACGATGACGGCGCAGCACCTCTTCTGGAACCACTACCTCGGCCTCCGCACGCCGGACCTCGACCGGCGGATCGCGAACGAGCTCCTCGCCCGGATGCGCGACGACGGGACGTGGTCGATCTGGTTCGAAGGGCCGCCGGACCTCTCCACGTCGATCGAGGCGTACGTCGCCTGCCGGCTCGCTGGAGTCGACCCGGGGCCGCGCGCGCTCGCCTACATCCGGCGGGAGGGCGGGATCCCGCGAAGCCGCCTGTTCACACGGTGCTTCATGGCCCTGCTCGGCCAGTGGCCGTGGCAAAAGATGGTGCCGATCCCGCCCGAGCTCGTCCTCCTGCCCCCGTCGTCTCCGTTCTCGATCTACAGCTTCTCCTGCTGGGCGCGGCAGACGTTCGTCGCGCTCGCGGTGGCGCAGTCGCTGCGGCCTGTGCGGCCCGCCGACCTCGACCTGCGGGCGATCGGGGCCGTTCCCGGCAAGACCCGGCCCGCGGGACGGCCGAGCCCGCTTCGCCGGCGGGCGCTCCGGGTCGCCGAGCGCTGGATCCGCGAGCGGCAGGAGGCGGACGGGTCGTGGGGCGGGATCCAGCCGCCGTGGGTCTGGGGGATCATCGCGCTCGCCGCGCTCGGCCACGGCCTCGACGACCCGACGCTCGGCAAGGCGGTCGAGGGGTGGCGGGGCTTCATGGTGGAGGACGGCGAGCGGCTGCGGCCCGAGGCGTGCCAGTCGCCCGTCTGGGACACGGCTCTCGCGGCCCTGGCACTGCGGGCCTGCGGCCTGCCCGCCGGCCACGAGGCCCTGCGGAAGGCCGGCGACTATCTCCTCCGCGAGGAGGTGAACGTCAAGGGCGACTGGTCGATCCGCCAGCCGGACCTCGCGCCGGGCGGCTGGGCGTTCGAGTTCGAGAACGACCTCTATCCCGACGTCGACGACACCGCCGTCGTCGCGCTCACGCTGCACGGGCTCGGCCGTGGCGAGGACGCGGTCGCGCGCGGCGTCGAGTGGATGGTGGGCATGCAGTCGCGCGACGGCGGCTGGGGCGCCTTCGACGTCGACAACCGCGCGATGTGGCTCTACAAGGTCCCGTTCTGCGACTTCGGCAAGGTGACCGACGAGCCGAGCGCCGACGTCACCGCGCACGCGCTCGAGACGCTCGGCACCCTCGGGGTGCGCGGCGCGGCCGCGGAGAGGGGCCTCGATTGGCTGCTCGCCGAGCAGGAAGAGGACGGCTCGTGGTTCGGCCGCTGGGGCGTCAACCACCTCTACGGCACGGGCGCCGCGCTACCCGGGCTGGAGGCCTGCGGTGTCCCGCACGACCATCCCTCGATGCGCCGCGCGGTGGCCTGGCTCGACTCCGTGCAGCAGGAGAGCGGCGGCTTCGGCGAGGACATCCGCTCCTACGCCGACCCCGCGTGGCGCGGCCGCGCGCGCTTCACCACGGCTTCGCAGACGGCCTGGGCGCTCCTCGCCTACGTGGCCGCAGGAAACGCTGAAGATTCGAGCTGCCGCAGGGCGGCAGACTATCTCTGTGCGGCGCAGCGCGCGGATGGTGACTGGGAGGAGCAGCACTTCACGGGCACGGGGTTCCCACTCGACTTCATGATTCGGTACCACCTCTACCGCATCACCTTCCCGCTCTTGGCACTCGGACGACTGAGAGAAAGGTTGGCTGGATGAAGTTCCCCCTCGCATCGACGGTCTCGATCGGCAAGTACGTCGCCGCGCAGCAGCGGAAGGGCGAGCGCTATCCGCTCGTCCTCATGCTCGAGCCGACCCTCGCGTGCAACATCGCGTGCATCGGCTGCGGGAAGATCCGCGAGTACGAGTCGAATCGCGCGCGGCTGTCGGTCGAGGAATGCGTCGACGCGGCCGTCCAGTGTCCGGCCCCCGTGGTCTCGATCTGCGGCGGCGAGCCGCTCGTCTACAAGGGCATCGACGAGGTCGTGACGCAGGTGCTCGAGCTCGGCAAGACGATCGAGCTGTGCACCAACGCCCTGCGGCTCGAGCAGTGCCTCGACTGGTTCGAGCCCTCGAACCGGCTGAGCTTCGTCATCCACCTCGACGGGATGCGCGAGATCCACGATTACGTGTGCGACTACCCGGGCCTCTGGGACATCGCCATCGACGCGATCAAGACGGCGCGCGCGCGCGGCTTCCGGGTCACCACGAACACGACGATCTTCAAGGAGACCGAGGTCGCCGACGTGATCGAGATGATGCGCTACCTCACCGACGAGGTCGGCATCGACGGGATGATGATCGCGCCCGGCTACCAGTACTCGCAGATCGACCCGGCGCTGACGATGACCCGCGAGGAGCACGAGGAGAAGTTCCGGGCCATCCGGGCCGCCACGAAGGAGCACGGCTACCGCTGGATCGCGTCGCCGATCTACCAGGACTTCCTGACCGGCCAGCGCAAGCTCGAGTGCGCGCCGTGGGGATCGATCACGCGCAACCCGTACGGGTGGAAGGGCCCGTGCTACCTGCTCACCGACGGCATCTTCCCCACCTACGAGGCGCTGCTCGAGGGGATGGAGTGGGAGGCGTACGGCCCCGGCAACGACCCGCGCTGCGAGCACTGCGGCATCCACTGCGGGTTCGAGCCCTCGGCGGCGTACGAGGCGTCGAAGAGCCTGAAGGAGACTGTGCGGAGTCTCGCGTGGACGCTGACGGGCTGAGCTCGCTCACGTTCGCGTGCGCGACGAGCGCCGAGGAGCGCCTCGCGCGCCGGCTCGGGCTGAACGCCCGACGCGTGGGCGTCTGCGTCGCCAACGGCGTCCCGGAGGGGCGTCTCGTCTCGTTCGGGCTGGCCGGCTCGCTCGGCGAGCTGCGCGTCGGGGACGTGCTCGACGCCACGCGGGTGGTCGACGAACGCGGGGCGACGCTGTGGGAAGGGCCGGGGCTCGGCGTCCGGGGCGCCCGGCCCGGGGTCGTCCTCGGCGGCGACGCGCTCGTCCACGAGGCGGCGGAACGCGCCCGGCTGCGTGCGTCGAGCGGGGCGGACGCGGTCGACATGGAGAGCGGAGTCCTGGCGCGCAGCGGCCGCCTCGCCGGCGTGCTCCGCGCGGTCTCGGACGACGCGGCGAGCGCGGTCGAGGGAGTGGACCGGACGGTCCACCCGGACGGGCGCACGGACGTGGTGGGCCTCCTCCGCTGGGTCGCGAGGCGCCGGGGCGACGCCCTCCGCTCGATGCGCGACGCGCTGCGAGCGCTGCGCGCGCTGGAACAGGCGGTGGCGCTGTGACCGGCCGCGTCCTCCTCGCAGCGCCGCGCTCCTTCTGCGCGGGCGTCGACCGGGCGATCGAGATCGTCGAGCGGCTGCTCGAGCAGTACGGGCCTCCGGTCTACGTCCGCCACCAGATCGTCCACAACGAGCACGTCGTGCGCCGGCTCGAGCAGCTCGGCGCCGTCTTCGTCGAGGACGAGGAGGAGATCCCGGAGGGCGAGATCTGCGTCCTCTCGGCCCACGGCGTCGCGCCGGCGGTGAAGGAGAACGCGCAGCGGCGCGGCCTGCGGGTGGTCGACGCCACCTGCCCGCTCGTGAACAAGGTGCACGCCGAGGCGAGGCGGTACGCCGACAGCGGCCACCTCGTCGCGCTCGTCGGGCACAAGAACCACGTGGAGGTGATCGGGACGCTCGGCGAACGGCCGGACTCGACCGTCGTGATCGAGTCGCCGGAGCAGGCCCGCGAGCTCGCGACGGACAAGCCCGTGGCCGTGATCACGCAGACGACCCTCTCCCTCGACGACGTCGCCCCGATCGTGGACGCGCTCGAGGATCACCTGGGCACGCTGCGGCGGCCGCACGCCGACGACATCTGCTACGCGACCCAGAACCGGCAGGACGCCGTGAAGGCGATGGTCTCGCAGGGAGCGACGCTCGTGCTCGTGATCGGCTCGGAGACGAGCTCGAACGCGCAGCGGCTCGTCGAGGTCGCGCAGGCCGCCGGCGCGCAGGCGACGCTCGTCGACGGCGAGAGCGAGCTCGATCCGAAGCTCCTCGACGGCCACGAGACGATCGGCCTCACCGCCGGCGCGTCGACGCCCGAGGAGCTCGTGCGGGCGACGGCGGCGCGGCTCGCCGAGGCCGGCTACGCGTTGCCGGAGGAGATCGAGGTCGCGAAGGAGGACGTCCACTTCAGGCTGCCGAAGGAGGTCGCGCAGGCATGACGAGCGTCGAAGTCCCCTACTCGATCGCCGCGGCTCTCCCGTCCCTGTCCGTGATGGACATCACGAACGACGTCTCGCGCGAGGTCGCCGCCTCGGACGTGCGTTCCGGCATCGCCTACCTCCACACCGCGACCACGCTCTCGCTCGTGCGCGTGCAGGAGCGGGAGACGGGTTTCTTCGAGGACCTCGAGGTCCTGCTCGAGCGGGTCGTGCCCGCGAAGCTGCGCTCGCGGGAGCGCCTGCTGGCGTTCCTGCTCGGCCCGCGCTCGGAGCAGGTGCCGTTCACGGACGGTGCGCTCTGCCTCGGCCAGTGGCAGCGGATCCTGCTCTTCTCGCTCGACGCGCAGCACCGGCCCGACTGGACGCTCACGCTGGTCGGCTGAGACTCCCGCGCGCGCGAGCCGGCGCGGAAGGGCGACGGCGCGGAGTACCGTCACCCCTGAGATGCTGGTCCTGAGCCGGAGCGAGGTGGAGGAGCTGCTCGATCTCGACGCGCTCGTCGACGCGCTCGCGGCCGCCCACGCGGAGCTGTCCACCGGCAAGGCCTCGCTCGTGCCGCGCGTCGGCTCGCATGCCGGCGACGCCGGGATCCTCGGGGCGATGCTCGGGTATGCGCCCTCGAGCGGGCTCGGGTGCAAGCTCGTCACGCTCTTTCCCGCCAATCGCGACCGCCCGACGCACCAGGCGCTGATCTCGCTCTTCGATCCCGCGACCGGCACGCCGCTCGCGCTGATGGACGGGACGTACATCACCGCGATGCGGACCGCGGCGGCTGCCGCGCTCGCGGCGCGGCTCCTCGCGCGACCGGATGCGCGCGTGCTCGCCATCCTCGGCACGGGGGTGCAGTCCCGGTCGGCGCAGGAGATGTTCCCGCGCGCCCGCGACTTCGCCGAGGTGCGGATCGCCGGCCGCGGCGAGTTCGAGGACGCAGTGCGCGGCGCCGACGTCGTGCACGCCACCACCGCCTCGCCCGACCCCGTCGTCCGCCTCGAATGGCTGAGCCCGGGCGCCCACGTCAGCTCCGTCGGCTACGGCGCAGGGGGCTCCGAGCTCGACCCCGCGATCGTCGAGCGGGCGGACGTGGTCGTCGTCGAGCAGCGCGACTCGGCCTTCGCGCCGCTGCCGGCCGGCGCGCCCGAGCTGAGCTCTCGCGGCCGAGACGGAGTCGTCGAGCTGGGCGAGATCGTCGCCGGGACGGCGACCGGTCGGAGCTCGGCGGAGCAGATCACGCTGTACAAGTCGGTCGGCGTCGCCGTCCAGGACCTCGCCGCCGCGGCGCTCGTGCTCGCGGCCGCGCGGGAGCGCGGGGTCGGCCAGGAGATCGAGCTGGAGGAGATACACGCATGAGCAGCGGCAACGGGAACGACTTCTCTCCGGGCCTCGCCGGGGTGATCGCCTTCGAGACGGAGATCGCCGAGCCCGACAAGGAGGGCGGCGAGCTCCGCTATCGCGGCGTCAACATCGAGGATCTCGTGGGCAAGGTGCCGTTCGAGCAGGTGTGGGGGCTCCTCGTCGACGAATCGCTCCAGCCGGGCCTCCCCTACGAGCACATCGACCTCGAGCGCCGCACGGGCGGCTACATCTCGGACCTCCAGTCGACCCTCGCGGCGCTGAGCGGCGAGTGGAAGCTCGGACAGTTCATCGACATCGACGACGAGCAGGCGAAGGAGGACCTCCGCCGGCTCTCGGCGGCGGCGCTCTCGATCGTCGCCCAGTCTGCACGCGGCGCGGACCTGCCCCCCGTGCCGCCGGAGAAGGTCGCCGAGGGGCAGACCGCCGCCGAGCGGTTCGTCCTCGAGTGGCGCGGCGAGCTGAACGAGAAATCGGCCGAGGCGATCGACACCTACTGGATCTGCACGGCCGAGCACGGGCTCAATGCGTCCACCTTCACGGCCCGCATCGTCGCCTCGACGGGGGCCGACGCCGGGGCCGCGCTCGCCTCGGCCGTCGGCGCGCTCTCCGGGCCCCTGCACGGCGGGGCGCCGGCGCGGGTGCTGCCGATGCTCGACGCGGTCGCCGAGTCCGGCGACGCGGAGAAATGGGTCGCCGAGGCGCTCGGTCGGGGCGAGCGGATCATGGGCTTCGGCCACCGCGTCTACCGCGCGGAGGACCCGCGCTCGCGCGTCCTCAAGCGCGTCGCGAAGGAGCTCGGGTCGCCGCGCGTCGAGGTGGCCGAGGAGCTCGAGCAGGTCGCGCACGAGGCGATCGCGAAGAAGAGCCCCAGCCACTCGTGGACGAACGTGGAGTACTGGTCGGCCGTCGTCCTCGACGTCGCCGAAGTGCCGCCGCAGCTCGCGCCTGCGATGTTCGCCTGCTCGCGCACGGCGGGCTGGTCGGCGCACATCCTCGAGCAGAAGCGGCTCGGCGTGCTCGTCCGGCCGTCCGCGCGCTACGTCGGGCCGGGTGCACGATCGCTGCAAGAGGACTAGGCTTCCCGTCGTGAGGCGCCTGCTTCTGCTCCTCGTCGCGGTGCTCGCCCTCGCCGCCTGCGGCGGCGGTTCCGGCGGCAAGACCTCCGACAAGGGCCAGATCACCTCCGCCTACGAGAAATTCTTCTCCGGCAAGACGTCGGTCTCCGACCGCGTCGCCCTGCTCCAGAACGGCCAGAAGTTCAAGCCCGTCATCCAGGCGTTCGCGAGCAACCCGCTCGCCCGGAACGTGAGCGCGACCGTCTCCTCTGTCACGCTCCAGGGCCCGAACGACGCGAAGGTCGTCTACCAGGTCAAGCTCGGCGGCACGGGGCTGCCGAAGCAGACCGGCGCCGCCGTGCGGCAGAACGGCAAATGGAAGGTCGCGGACTCGAGCCTCTGCAAGCTCGTGGCGCTGCAGGGCAGCACGCCGCCCGCCTGCAGGTCGTAACGTCCGCAGGGTGACGGAGCTCGCGCTGTTCCGGCAGCGTCACGCGCGCGAAGCGGCGCTCGCCGCCGTCTGCGCGATCCTCTTCCTCACCTTCCTCGACAACACGATCGTGAGCGTCGCGCTCGCGGACATCCAGACCTCGCTCGGCTCCAGCGTGACGGGCCTGCAGTGGATCGTCGACGGCTACATGCTCGCCTTCGCCGCGCTCATGCTCACCGGCGGGACGCTCGGCGACCTGCTCGGACGGAAGAAGGTGATGCTCGCCGGCGTCGCGCTCTTCTGCGCCGGCTCGGTCGTCGCCGCAGTCGCGCCCGACACGAGGATCCTGATCGCCGGACGGATCGTGATGGGCGTCGGCGCGGCCGCCTCCGAGCCGGGCACGCTCTCGCTCATCCGGCACATCTACCCCCAGCGCGAGGAGCGGGCCGTCGCGCTGGGCGTCTGGGCGGCGGTCTCGGGGCTCGCTCTCGCGCTCGGCCCCGTGCTCGGCGGCGTGCTCGTCGCGGGAGCCGGGTGGCGGTGGATCTTCTGGTTCGGCCTCGGCTTCGGCGCAGCCGCGCTCGCAGTGGCCGCGGTCACGCTCACGGAGAGCAGCGACCCGGAAGGAAGAAAGCTGGACGTGCCGGGGCTCGCCACCGGCGCGGCGGCGATCCTCGCCGCGACCTTCGCCGTCATCGAGGGCGAGAACCGCGGCTGGGGGACGTGGTGGATCGTCCTTCTCTTCGCGGTGGCAGCCGTCCTCGCCGCCGCCTTCGTCCTGATCGAGCGACGGGTGGCCGACCCCGTGCTGAAGCTCGAGTTCCTGCGCAACCCGACGTTCACCGCGGCGAACGTCGTCGCCTTCGCCACCAACCTCTCCGTCTTCTCCGTCTTCTTCTTCACCGCGCTCTACCTGCGCCTCATCTCGAACTTCTCGGGCTTCCAGATCGCGCTCGCGTTCGCGTCGCTCGCGGCCGCGATGATCGTCTCCGGCCCGGTCGCGGGCCTCTGGACGGCACGAGTCGGCCCTCGCGTCCCCATGGTGCTCGGCTGCGCGCTCGCCGGGCTGGGGCTCTTCCTCGTCGACTGGAAGCTCACGGCGACGACGAGCGTCTCGGCGCTCACCTGGCCGCTGGCCATCGCGGGACTCGGCTTCGGGATCGCCCTCGTGACGATGACGGCCGCGGTGCTGACCCTCGTGCCGGCGGAGCAGTCCGGCATGGCCGCCTCGACGGTGAACACGAGCCGGGAGCTCGGCGGCGTCTTCGGCGTCGCGGTGCTCGGGGCGGTCGTCAACGCGCAGCTCACGAGCGGGCTCACGGAGAAGCTCGTCAAGCTCGGGATCCCGGCCACCTTCCGCCGGATCGTGATCCAGTTCGTGACCACGGGAGGCAACCTCACCACCGCCGAGAACAGCCCGGCTGCGAGGGGGCACGAGAAGCTCGTGGCCAAGGTGCTCGTCGCCGCCGAGGGCTCGGCGGGCCACGGCGTCCATCTCTCGCTGAGGATCGCCGGCGCGATCGTGCTCGCCGCCGCCGTCGTCGCGGCCTTCGCCGCGCGGCGTAGGGTTGTGCCCGTGGAGGAGGTCGAGGCCGAGTGCCGCGCGCGGTGCTGATCGGCGGCACGGGCATGATCGGCCGCGCCGCGGCCCGCGCGCTCGCGCAGGACGGCTGGGAGGTCGTCGCCGTCTCCCGCACGGGCGCTCTGCCCGACGGCCTCGCCGAGCTCGGCGTCGACTCGGTCGCGGCCGACCGGGCTGACGACGCGCAGCTCCGCGCCGCCCTCGGCGGCGGTGCGGACGTCGTCCTCGACACGGTCGCCTTCACCCGCGAGCACGGCGAGCAGCTCAACGCGCTCGACGGCCTCGCCGGCTCGCTCGTCGTCATCTCGAGCGCCTCGGTCTACGCCGACGACGAGGGACGTGCGCTCGACGGCGAGGGTGAGGCTCCGCGCCTGCCCGTGCCGATCTGCGAGACGCAGCGGACCGCCGAGCCCGGCGACCGGAACTACTCGACCCGGAAGGCGGAGCTCGAGCAGACGCTTCTCGCAGGCCCGCTCCCGGCGACGCTGCTGCGTGCCTGCGCGATCCACGGCCCGGGCGCCAAGCACCCGCGCGAGGTCTTCTTCGTCAAGCGCGCCGTGGACGGGCGGCGGCGGGTCGCGCTGGCGCGGAGAGGCGAGAGCCGGTTCCACACGACCTCGGTCGCGAACCTGGCCGAGCTGATCCGGCTCGCGGCCGCGAGCCCGGGAGACCGCGCCCTCAACGCCGGCGACCCGGACCCGCCGACGACGCTCGAGATCTGCCGGGCGATCGGCGCGGCGCTCGACCACGAGTTCGAGCCCGTCCTCCTGCCGGGCGAGGAGTACGAGAACCCGTGGGCGGTCGAGCAGCCCTTCGTCGTCTCGATGGATGCGGCGGAGCGCGAGCTCGGCTACCGGCCTGTGACGACGTATCCCGAGGCGGTGCGCGAGACGTGCGAATGGCTCCTCGGCGAGCTCCGGAACGGACGCAACTGGGACGGCACGTACCTCGAGGGGATGCTCGACTACGCCGCCGAGGACGCCGTCCTCGCCTCGCCGTGATCGATCCGGAGCAGTACCGGGACCGGTTTCCGATCCTCGAGACCTGCACGTACCTCATCAACCACTCGCTGGCGGCCATGCCCGCGGCGGCCGAGGACAACCTGCGCGAGTACGCACGCACGTGGCGCGAGCGTGGCATCCGGGCCTGGGCGGAAGGCTGGTGGGAGATGGCGTGGACGGTCGGCGACCAGCTCGGGCGGATCCTCGGCGCGCCGCCCGGATCGATCGTCATGCACCAGAACGTGACCGTCGCCGAGGCGATCGTCCTCTCGTGCTTCACCCGGACCGACGGGCGCAACCGCGTGGTGTACGAGGAGGCGAACTTCCCCTCGGTGCGCTACCTCTACCAGGCCCAGCCGGATCTCGAGGTGGTCGCGGTCGCGGACGACGCCGCGATCGTGGACGCGATCGACGAGCGCACGCTCCTCGTCCCGATCAGCCATGTCCTGTTCAAGAACGGCGAGATCCAGGACGTCGAGCCGATCGTCCGCCGCGCACACGAGGCGGGCGCCCACGTGGTGCTCGATTGCTACCAGTCGGCGGGCGTCGTGCCGCTCGACCTCCACGAGCTCGGCGTCGACTTCGCCGTCGGCGGCAGCGTCAAGTGGCTCTGCGGCGGGCCTGGCGCAGGCTGGCTCTACGTGCGGCCGGACGTGGCGGAGCGGCTCGAGCCGACCCTCGTCGGCTGGCAGGGGCATGCCCGGCCCTTCGCCTTCGAGCCGGTGCTCGAGTACGCGGCCGGGACGAGGCGCTTCCTCACGGGGACGCCGAACGTTCCGGCTCTGTACGCGGCGACGGCGGGCTACGACGTGATCGAGGAGGTCGGCGTCCCGCGCATCCGCGAGCGTTCCCTCGCGCTGACCCGGCTCCTGATCGACCTCTGCGACGACGCCGGGCTCGAGGTCGTCTCGCCGCGCGACCCCGAACGCCGCGGGGGCACCGTCACCGTCGCGACGCCCGACCACGCCGCTTGTCATCGCGAGCTCGGCGAGCGCGGCGTCGTCTGCGACTTCCGGCCGGACCCGGACGGAGGCATTCGACTGGGGCCGCACTTCTTCAACACGGAGCACGAGGTGCGGCAGGCGGTCTCGGAGCTCGCCGCCATCGTCGACGGCGGCGCGTACGAGCGGCATGTCGGCTCCGTGACCCTCTTCTGAGGCTCGCGCCTCGATGTGCGCCGCCGCCCTGCGTACCGCCTAGCGCGACCCGAGCAGCTCCCGGAGGCGGGCGGCGTTCTCCGGCGCCCTCGGCTCGTCGTCGTGGCGGAAGTAGACGTAGATCGGCTCGCGCGCCGCCGCGACTGCGGCGGCGAAGGCGGCGTCGGGCGCCTCGCGGCGGCGGAGGTAGCGGAACGGCGCGGGGTGCTCGAGGTCGCCGACGCGCACACAGCCCGCCTCGGCGAGCCGTGGCTCGACGCCGTCCCACGAAGGGTGCTCGAGGTCGAACGCGAGCCTGAGCGAGGGGTCGAGCGAGCCGAGCAGCAGCTCCAGGATCCCGTCGTCTCGCCTCGACTTCAGCGAGACCCGGATCGGGCCCAGCCGGTCGCCGAGGCCGCGCACGCGGCGCTCGAACTCGGCCACGGCGGCCGGCCGCTCGCCGGGGAGCTTGGGTGCGAACTCGAACCCGTCCGGCACCTGCTCCGCCCAGCGTCGGAACTGCTCCTCGGCCGGGAGCCGGTAGCCGGTCGTGTTCAGCTCGACCGTCGAGAAGCGCTCGGCGTAGAAGGCGAGGAAGCCCGACGGATCGAGCCCGGCCGGGTAGAAGCCGGGCCGCCAGCTCGGATACGACCAGCCCGAGGTACCGACCGACACGCGGTTTACTGTGGGCGATCCTCTCGGGGGCGATCCCTTGGTCACGATGGAGACGCTGACATATCCGCTCGAGCGGTTCACGGACGAGGAGCGGGAGCGCCTCGCCCCGCACTTCACGAATCTCGACCGGCCCGTCTTCGCGCTGGTCAACCTGCCGGAGACGGTCAAGGGCGCGCTGTTCGCCCGCTACTCGCGCTACGCCGGGACGCTGCGCCGGCTCTTCCTCGACGAGTTCGCCGACTCGTTGCCCGAGGTGCCGGTCGTCGACCTCGCGGAGGGTGAGCGCGCGGCGAAGCTGTACGAGACGATCTTCCTCGGCTACGGCGACGACTCGGTCGCGCAGCTCGGCGGCGCGCATGTCGCCTGCGAATGGACGTCGAACCTGCTCACCAAGATCCTGCAGCGCCCACGCCTCGCCGCCTATCTCGAGCAGTCGACGCGGTACATCGCCTACGACGGGCAGCTCGACGGCTTCGGCTACCGCTACCACCGTGACCCGCGGCTCGGCCCGGCCTACGAGGCCGCGATGGACGAGCTCTTCGCGACGTACTCGGCGCTCCTGGGGGGTGTCTCGGAATGGGTCGACGAGCGGTTCCCGGCTGCGGAGGGCGAGTCGGCCGCCGCCCACCGGCGCGCGGTGCGGGCGAAGGCGCTCGACCTCGTCCGCGGCGTCCTGCCCGCCGCCTCGCTCTCGCACGTCGGGATCTACGCGACCGGCCAGACGTACGAGCAGCTCGTCCTGCACCTGCTCGCGCACCCGCTTGCCGAGGCGCGCGCCTACGGCGAGATGCTGCTCGAGGAGCTGCAGGCGGTGATGCCGAGCTTCGTGGCGCGCGTGCCGCGGCCCGATCGCGGCGGCCGCTGGGTCGAGTACCTGCGCGAGCGCAACGAGGCCGCCGCGGCCGTGGCCGAGCGGCTCGGGCTCGGGGAGGCCGGCGCCGACGGGGCCGCACCCTCGGTTCGGTTGCTCCGCGCGCACGGCACCGAGGAGGAGCTGCTCGCGGCGCTCGTGTACGAGGCGTCGGCCGGGAGCGAGGAGCAGGCGCTGGCGGCGGTCGCGCGGCTGTCCGCGCAGGAGCGTGCCGCACTCGTCCGGGATCTCGTCGGCACGCGCGAGAACCGGCGGCATCGGCCGGGGCGCGGCTTCGAGACGCTCACCTACCGCTTCGAGATCGTCTCCGACTACGGCGCCTTCCGCGACCTGCAGCGGCACCGCCTGCTCACGTGCCAGTGGCAGCGGCTCTCGCCGGACCTCGGAGCCGACGTTCCGCACGAGGTCGAGGAGGCCGGCCTCGGCTCCGGGTACGGGCGAGCGCTCGAGACGTCGCGGGCCGAATACGAACGGCTCCGTGGCGAGGGGCTCGTCGAGGAGGCGCCCTACGCGCTCTGCCTCGCGTACCGCATCCGCTACGTCCTCGAGCTCGACGCGCGCGAGGCGGTGCACCTGATCGAGCTCCGTTCGGGCCGGGAGGGCCATCCCTCCTACAGGGCCGTCGCGCTGCAGATGCGGGACGCGATCACCGCGGTCCATCCGAGCGTCGCGGCCGCGATGACCTTCGTGGACGAGTCGAGAGAGCCGCGGCTCGAACGGCTGCTCTCCGAGATGCGCAATGAGGCCCGAGCGGGACGCTGAGCTAGAGAACGAGGTCTACGAGAACGAGAGCTTCCGCGGACAGGATCTCTCCGGGCTCCGTACGGCCAGGTGCACCTTCAGGGCCTGCGACTTCACGCTCGCGCAGATCAACGCGTCGGAGCACGCCGGTTCCGACTTCGCGAACTCGATCTTCGAGGGAGCCAACCTGTTCGGCGCGCGCTTCGCCGACTGCAGGCTCGCAGGGGCGAGCTTCGCCGGCGCGACCCTCACCGGCCTCACGGTCGAAGGCGGCGACTGGTCCTACGTCCTGCTCCGGGGCGCCGACCTCTCGGGCTTCGACCTGCAGCGGTTGCGGCTGCGGGAGGCCGACCTCTCCGAGGCGGACCTGACCGATGCCGACCTCCGCGGCGCCGACCTCGCGCATGCACGGCTTCACAACGCGGCGCTCGCCGGCGCCGACCTCCGGGACACCGTCCTCGACGGAGTCGATCTCTCCGCGGCGCGGATCTCGCAGGCGAGGCTCGACCTTGCGGGCGCGGTCCAGCTCGCCCGCTCGCTCGGCGCGTCGGTGGAGTGACGAGCTAGGCCGAGACCGGGCGGAGCACCGTCGTGCCGGGCTCGCTCCCGCCCGCTGCCGGGCGTGTCACCACCCAGGAGTCGCCCTTCTCGAGCCGGTAGGGGGCGTTGAAGTTGAGCGTGAGGACGCGAGACGGGCCGCCGACGCGGAAGGTCCCGCAGATGCCCCACGGCTGCACCCGGCCGCCGCGGACGAGGTAGACGTCGTAGTAGCTGTGCGGCGGCAGGCTGCGCAGGCCCGCGACGCTCAGCGTCATCGGCACGTTGCCGTGCACGGGACGCCAGACGTCCAGGGTCGCGTGCGCGCCGGGCGCGCTCGAAGTCCCCCTGAGGACGAGGTGCTGGACGGGGGGAGACGTGCTGTTCCCGCTCTGCTGGCTGACGGCGTAGCCCGCGAAGAAGACGCCGACGACCGAGACGGCGGCCGCGAGCAGGACCAGCGCGCGTCGCCTCACGGTCCGCCGCCTCAGCTTCAGCGGCACGACGCCGAAGGTCGGCGCCTTGCGGAGCCGCGGCGGCAGCTCCGGCGGCGGGCCGGCCTGGAGGAGCAGGTCGTGCACGTGCTGCAGCCGCTGCCGTTCGGCCGGCGTCGTCTCGCCGTCGATCAGCTCGTCGAGGTTCGGCTCGCGGCTCACAGATCTTCTCCTTCCAGCACGGACGCCAGCTTCGCGAGTCCGCTGCGCGTCCGTGTCTTCACCGTTCCCAGGGGGAGGCCGAGATATTCGGCCACCTCGCTCTGGGACATGCCGCTCCAGTAGGCGAGCTCGATCACCTCGCGCTCGCGTGGCTGCAGCTCCTCGAGAGCGCGGTGCACGCGCCAGGAGACGTACGAGTCCTCGGCTTGCTGCGCGGGCCCGGGCTCGCCGGACGCGAGCTCGGGAAGCTCCGCGTCGGCGGCGGGACCGTTGCGGCGCAGCCGGTCGACGATTGCGTTCCGGGCGACCGTGTAGATCCAGCCGCCGGCCGCGCCGCGCTCCGGCCGGTACGTCGACGCGGAGCGCCAGATCGCCGCGAACGCCTCCTGGACGGCGTCCTCGGCATGGCCCCGGTCGCCGAGCCTCCGCAGTGCCAGGCTGAAGACCGGCCGGACGTATCGACCGTAGAGGATCTCGAAGGCCTCGCGGTCGTGCTCGCCGACGCGCGCCAGCAGCTCGGCGTCGGAGGCGTCGGGCGAAGGCGGGGCGGGCGCGGGTTCCGAGGGGACGGCGCGCAGGCGGGGCTGGGGCACCTCGAGTGCAAGTTCCATGTCGCCCTTGTCCTTACGCATCCGGCCGTCCGCCGGATTGCAGCACCGCCCGCGGCGCCCTGCAACCCGGCCTAGTTCTGCGCCTCCGCGAAACGCCGCTCGACTTCCTGCCAGTTGACGACGTTCCACCACGCCTCGAGGTAGGCGGGACGCTTGTTCTGGTAGCTGAGGTAGTAGGCGTGCTCCCAGACGTCGATGCCCAGCAGCGGAACGTCGCTCTGCATGAGCGGCGAGTCCTGGTTGGGCGTGGAGTACACGGCGAGCCCGGTGCCGTCCCAGACGAGCCATGTCCAGCCGCTGCCGAAGCGCTTGACGCCGGCGTCGTTGACCGCCGAGCGCAGCTCGTCGAAGGAGCCGAACGCCTCGTCGATCGCCGAGCGGAGCGCGCCGCCGGGCTCTCCGCCTCCGGCCGGGCCCATGATCTCCCAGAACAACGAATGGTTGGCGTGGCCACCGGCGTTGTTCCGGACGGCGGTCCGCTTGTCCTCGGGGAGCGCGTCGAGATTCGTGAGCACGCTCTCGACGGACGCGTTCGCGAGCTCAGTCCCCTCGAGCGCGGCGTTCGCATTCGTCACGTACGCCCCGTGGTGGAGGTCGTGGTGGATGCGCATCGTCTCGGCGTCGATGTGCGGCTCTAGCGCGTCGTAGGGGTAGGGCAGGTCGGGCAGTTCGAAGGCCATGCGGGGGCTCCTTTCAGCGGCTCTCTTCGCTGCGAAGGAGGATATGCTCCGCGCTCGTGTCCACGCTCGCGTACAGGTTCGAGGAGATCGCGCCCCGCCCGCTGCGGCCCGAGGCGTACGAGCTCGACGGGATCTCGCGGGCGTCGGTGGAAGCGCACTACAAGCTGTACGAGGGGTACGTCGCGAAGCGGAACGAGATCCTCGGTAGGCTCGCCGACGCCGACCTCGCCGCGGCGAACCAGACCTTCTCGGAGCTGCGCGCGCTGAAGGTGGATCTCACGTTCGCGATCGGCGGGATCAAGAACCACGAGCTCTACTTCGGCCATCTCGGCGGCCCCGGCGGCGAACCGGACGGCGCCTTCGGGAGCCTCGTGTCGCGGCATTTCGGCTCGGTGGACGCCTGGCGTGCCGACCTCAAGGCGACGGGCATGGCGGGGCGCGGCTGGGCGTGGACGGCGTTCGACTGGGACGAAGGCCGGCTCTTCAACTACGTCGGCGACGCGCAGAACACCTTCCCGATCTGGAACGCGACCCCCCTCGTCGCGCTCGATGTCTACGAGCACGCCTACTTCCTCGACTACCAGACCGACCGCGCCTCGTACATCGACGCGTTCTTCGCCAACCTCGACTGGGACGTCGTGGACGGCTGGATCGAGCAGTACGGCATCCCCGTCTAGGGCGGGGCGTTGGCCACCGCTGCGTTCGTCGCCGCCGGCTACCTGTCCGGCTCGCTGACGTGGGGCTACTGGCTCGTCCGGATCTTCCGCGGCGAGGACGTGCGCACCAAGGGCAGCGGCAACGTCGGCGCCACGAACGTGTGGCGCGTCTACGGGCCGCGACTCGGGCTGCCGGCCGCGCTGCTCGACGTCGCGAAGGGCTTCGCGCCCGCGTTTGCTGCGACGGCCGTCGTCGGCCACGGAAGCGGCGTCCTCGCAGGCGCCGCCGCGATGCTGGGGCACTGGCGCCCGCTCTACCTCGGCTTCCGGCGCGGCGGCAAGATGGTCGCCACGGCCGGCGGCGCCTTCCTCGGCGTCGCGCCGCTCGTCGGCTTCACGGGCGCGGGAGTCTGGATCGTGGTCTTCGCGCTCACGCGCTACGCCTCGGTCTCGTCCATCACGGCCGCGAGCTCGCTTGCGCTCTGGGCGTGGCTCTTCGGCTATCCGTGGCCGGTGATCGCGTTCGGCGCCGCGGCGGGCGCGGGCGTCGTCTTCCTCCACCGCGCGAACATCGGACGGCTCTGGCGGGGGGAGGAGAGCCGCTTCGAGCTGCGCCGTCGCCGGGGCGACGCTACGAGCGAAGCCAGTCCTTGAGCTCCGTGTGCGAGGCGGGCCCGTGGCTGCCGCGCCCGCCCTCGAGCTCGGCACGCAGCTCTCCCACGGTGCCGTGGCGCTCGGCCACGACCTCGTGGGCGTGGATCGTCTCGAAGTTGACCTGGCGGGAGAGGACGAAGTCGCCGTCGCCGAGGCGGGGCAGCTCATCGAGGACGCTCTTGAGCGCCACGCGCACGGAGTCCTCGACGAAGCGCGGCTGCAGGTGGGCGTGCTCGACGACGAACAGCTCGTCGGGTCGCTTCAGGAGCTCGTAGATCGGCGAGCTCATCGACCCCTCCACGATCTCGACGAGGCGCTCGGCGTTGAGGCGCTCGGCGGTGCCGACGAGGAGCGTGCCGCGCCCGCGCTGGTTGTGCGTGGCGAGCGGGACGAGCTCGAGGATACGCTCGACGTCGCCCTCCTCGAAGCCCGCTTCCAGCAGGCGGTCGGCGGCCGCGCCGCGAACGAGCCCCTGCGCGCACGGGCAGGCGTTGATCCCGGTCGCCTCGACGCCCACGACCCGCCGGACGCCCTCGCGTGACGCCGCGGCGATCCCGATCAGCGACACCATCTCCTGCGTCGCGAGCCTCGTCACGGGAGTCCGCCGCTCGTACGGGTAGCGCGCGACGATCCGCACCTCGGCGAGGAGCGCCTCGTGCCGGTCGACGACCCGCCGCGCGACGCGCTCGGCGAGGTCCTCGACGAGGAACGCGTCGTCGTCCACGACGCCCTCGACCGCCTCCTCGAAGAGCTCGGGGAAGCGCGACATGTGGACGCCCTTCCGGCGCGGATCGAGGTCGACCGTGCAGTCGATCGTGGCGGAGATGAGCTTCTCGCCGCGGCCGCGGCCGATCCGCACGGCCTTCCGGACGCCGGTCACGCCGACGCTCGACAGGCCGAGCGCGACCTCCGGCTCGGCAGCCTGCAGATCGGGCGTCTCGGTGCGCTCCATCCGGCTAGGTTAGACCTGTGAGCGAGGACAACGCCTTCGCCCGCCTCGTCTCCCTCGCGTGTCACGACCTGCGCACGCCGCTCGCGACGGTGCACGGGTTCGCGACGACGCTCGAGCGCGGCGGCAACCTCGAGCCGCCCGCCGACCGCTATGTCGAGATGATCAACGCGGCGTCCGCGCAGCTCGCCGAGCTGATCGAGGAGCTGTCGCTCGCGGCGCGGATCGAGTCGGGTCGCTACGAGCCGACGCCGCGCGAGGTGGACACGCTCGAGCTCGCGCGCGCCGCTGCGGCGCGGCTCGGGGAGGAGCGCGCGAGCGTCTCGGGTGCGGGATCCTCGCTCGAGACGGACGCCGAGGCGGTGGAGCGCGGCCTCGCGGCGCTCGTCCAGTCGGCGCTCCGCCACGGCGGCGTCGACCGCGTCGAGGTCGAGGTGGACGGCGCGGAGATCCGCGTCTCACCCGTCACGCCGGCCTCGGCGCCCGTCGTGCTCGGCGACGACCTCCGCGACCTCGGTGCCGCCGTCGCGGTGCAACTCGTCAGGCGACTCGGCGGCTCCGTCTCCGTGGACGGGGAAACGCTGAGGATCGCGCTCGTCTAACCCGCCGCGAGCGCGGGCGCCGCGAGCTGGTGGCACGAGCGGCAGCGGGCCTCGTACTGCTCGAGCGCGCCCACGACGATCGTCGCGCCGTCGGCGGGAGCGGGAGCCCCGTCGACGAGCCGTTGCGTCATCGTCGCCGGGCCGCCGCAGCGGTGGCACACGGCCTGCAGCTTGTCGACGAGCTCCGCGCGGCACATGAGCTCGGGCATCGCGCCGAAGGGGAAGCCGCGAAAGTCCTGGTCGAGGCCGCACGCGACGACGCGCAGGCCACCTTCCACGAGGCCGTCGAGGACGAGCACGATCTCGGGCGGGAAGAACTGCACCTCGTCGATGCCGACCACGTCATAGCCCTCGACGAGGCCGGGGATGTCCGCAGGGTCGTCCACTGCGACCGCCCGCATCTGCGCGCCCGCGTGGCTGACGACGTGGCCGATGTCGTAGCGGTCGTCGAGCCGAGGCTTCACGATCAGCGCGCGCTGGCCGGCGATCTCCGCCCGGCGCAGGCGGCGGATCAGCTCCTCGCTCTTCCCGCTGAACATGGGGCCGCAGACGACCTCGAGCCAGCCGCCGCTGTTCGGAAAGAGCCTGATCACCCGCCGGACCCTAGTGAGCGGGCCCGACGGACTCCTTTGCGTGCTCGAACTCGTACTGGGAGAGGCGGCGAAGGCTGACGATCCCGAGCAGCCGCCCGTCCTTCGACACCGGGAGGTGGCGGAAGTTGCGCTCGAACATCATCTTCGCGGCCTCCTCGATCGGCGTCTCCGGCTCGATCGTGATCACGCTCTCGGTCATCCATTGCCGCACCCGCGCCTCCGCGGCGCGCGCGCGCTGCGCGACTGCACGGAGGATGTCGCGCTCGGTGACGATGCCGACGAGCCGCACCATGTCCTCCATCACGACGACGGCGCCGACGCCGGCGTCCATCATCTTCTCGGCGGCCTCGCCGATGGACGCCGTCGGGTCGACGGCGAGCACGTCCCGGTTCATGACCTCCGCGACCGTGGCCATGCCCGGAGCCTAACCTAGCTGTGACGACCACACACGTGTGAGACGGGTCTGATCCGTCCGGGCCTCCCGCGAGCTTGCGGTTGTCGACCCAAGCTCGAGAAGGAGGCCCGTGGTGGTGGAGGTTATGGAGCGGCCGCGACGGAAGC